>Ga0307487_1000301_pt1 | contig 39793 bp, 31 predicted proteins | sample CBIW12metaG_FD_203665 | JGI IMG/M metagenome (GOLD analysis project Ga0307487, IMG submission 203665) | Sea-ice brine microbial communities from Beaufort Sea near Barrow, Alaska, United States - CBIW 1.2 | ecosystem: Environmental > Aquatic > Marine > Coastal | place: USA: Alaska | collected... | reverse complement strand
GCGGGCATCTTCAAATGCCTGGGCAGGAACCATGCCCTGCTGACTAAGGGACTCAAGTCGATCCCGATTGGCTTCTGCATTCTCGGCCTGGGCTCGGGCAGCTGCCACGTTGGCTTGCGCCGCAGCAAGCTGCTGGCGAATATCTCTGGGGTCCAGACGTAGCAGCACATCGCCGGCCTCAACCTGCTGGCCTGCCTGAGCGAGACGTTCGCTGATCTGGCCGGAGATTAGAAAGCTGAGTGTCGCATCATGGCGCGACTGGACCGTGCCACTGAGCGTCCAATGCTGACTCTGGGCGTTCTCGATATGGGCAATGCGTACTTTGACGTTAGGTGCAGTTTTGTCGACGCTATCTTGCTCTGCACCGCAGCCAGCCAGCAGTGTAATCGTCAACATAGAAAACAATAGCGCGCGCATACACTTGCAACCTTATAGGCAAATTCGTGTGAACCGTATAATTACAGAACGAACCCGTTCCGTAAATGACTGATGTGCGTTAATCTTGTGACGGTAGCTGCAAACGATGACGGCTCGATACCTGCCTCCTTTCCCGCCATAAGCACCCGACCGGAGTAGTGGTTCGATGAATGACAAGGATCTGCAGCCGCCCAGTCCCGGCCGGCCGGTTGACATGGAAAAGCTCGACCGCATTCTAGACGCAGTTCTGGATAGCTTTGCAGACGGCGACATGCATTTCACCATCGAGGGTATTGCCCGGCGCGCGGGTGTATCCAAAGGCACCATTTACCGCCATTTCGATAATGCCGAAGCACTACTGCGCGGTGTACTCGCACGACAACACCATGAAATGGCAGGCATGGGCCCTGCCCCGGTCAACTCGATCGACGATCTGCGTGAACAACTGATTGCACTGGGCACGCAACTACTGGCCTTTCTTACCAGTGACCAGGGCGTACGCATCATGCGCACAGTCATCACGCACGGCGCGCGTCATTGCGAACATGGGGAGCTGATTTACCGCGACGGCCCGCGTGCATTCGTTGAGCGTGCTGCTGGATGCCTTGAACGCGCGGCCGAACGGGGACAAATACAGGTAGATGACCCTCTGCATAGAGCCGAGCAGTTGATCGGGATGTGGAAAGGCAGTCTGGTTCACGGCCTGCTGATGAATGGGTGCCCAGCACCCAACGCTGAGCAGCTGCGCTATCGGGTCGAATCAGCAGTCAACCTGCTACTGACTGCTTTAAAGGCAGCCTCAGAGCAGGTTTAAAATAAGTTCAGCTACTAGATACACTGCTCAATGTTCAACCCATATGAGTTCTTTGGTATCAAAACCTAGCTCGTCTGCACGGCTGACAAACGCCTGTTTAAGCTCATTACTCACCTCCGGGCTGCGTGCGAGCAACCAGAGGTATCCGGTATCCGGGCCTGATACCCAAGAGTAACTATAGTCTTCTTTGTCCAGGCCAAAGATCGCATAGGCGCCGTAAAAAGGGCCGAAGAATGATACTTTCAAGTACCCCGTATTCTGATCCTCGACAAAAAAGGCTTTGCCTTCGGCCTCCTGCCACTCGTTTTCATCGGCTGAGAAGCCCCGGTTGATTACGCGTAGCCCACCGTCTTCACGCAGGCTGTACTCAGCAGTGACCTTACTAAGGCCCTTCTCGAAAGAGTGATCCAGCCGTGCAACTTCATACCACGTACCTAAATAGCGATCGGGCTCAAAACCCGTGACCGGCTGAACGTTTTCCGGCAGCTTGACGCAGCCGCTCAATACAAGCGTAAAAAGCACAGCCATCATCTGTCGGAAATTCATATGTCACCTATATATTCAGTCGTCATGAGTACACAGAAAAAGGGCCCATAGGGCCCTTCGTCATAGAGTGTAGCAAGGCTGATTGATTTGTTCGCCGATCGTTACACCAATTCGCGCTTCTCGCGCCGGGCGAGGCGAATATCTCTCACCGTAGCCACGCCAATGACCGCCAGTACGGCGAGTGACACCAACGGCCAGATCAATACATAAAACGCCAATATAAATGTTTGCATGTTTATTCCCAGTTTCTGGCTGGTGCGCTACCGCGCACCAGCGGATGGAGCTTATACAATTCAGGCTTCAGCAACAGGCTTGGCCGGATCATAATTGATAACGTTCTGATCGATCTGTGCGAAGTCGAACTCGCTCGAACTTAACAGACTGATAACGACACAAACGATCGTGCTAACGCCGTAAGCCATTAGCGATGCCAGCAGCACCGTATAGTCGCGCAGGAAGCCAACGCACAGGAAAGCCAGTCCTACAGCGCTGATGGCAGCGACAATCAAACCCACTCGGCGTCCGCAGAAACCAAAGGCCATCAGTCCTAGCACCACACCGCCGCCCACGGCTGCGAGCAATTCGAATAAGACGGCGACCGCACTGACCATTGGAAGCATTTCAAAACGAGCGATACAGAACATTAGCAAGCCGGCAACCACCGCGGAAGTGAAAGCCATATTGGTGACCCGGTTCCAGAAGCAACTGGCGATCACCGGAAAGACAATCGCTCCCCATAGTGCACCAACGAAGACCAGCATGATCAGGATATCCATGGAGAAGCTAGCAAGAATCACCCCGATCAGCGTCGCAACAATCATGGTCAGCCTACCGATCAGCAGCATTTTGGTGGGGTCGGGCTTGTTTTTGGCAATGTTCTTGCCATATACATCGGCCATCACGATCGCTGACATGGCGGAGAGATCCGAATCAGCAGTCGACGACAGCGAGCCGATAACCAGGATGAAGAACAGCCCGATAAATACCGGAGAAAGATACATCGAGACCATTTGCGGAATCAGGTTGTTCATGTCGCCGTCAATCGGCTCCATGCCCGTCATCAGCGCCATCAGACCGATCATACCCAGCCCTATGACGATCGCACCATAGCCGATCGTGGCCGTAATGAAGGTTGGCTTGATGTGATCTTCACGCACGGCGAACAGCCGTTGTGAGATGGTCTGGTTACCGATGGCGTAAGCCAACACAGCCACAAAGAAGGGTGCGCCCTGTTTGAGAATAGCGTCCATCGAAAACAGATTTGCTTGTTCTGGTGTCAGCAGACTCATACCGTCCGACAACGTACTTGGGCCGCCAAGGGCAAATAGCACCGCAGGGATGATCAGGATAGCCACTGCCATCATCGCCATCAGCTGGGCAAAGTCAGTAAGGACCGAGGCGCGAAAGCCTGACCACAGCGTGTAGGACAGAACCCCGACCCCTGCGATCACCACACCGGCCTGAAACGACAGCGGCGACAGCACTGAGACTAGAGCACCTGAAGCCGTGAAGTTAACCATTAGGCTGATGATGCTGCCCAGAATATTGGAGGATGCGAGAATCAACTGACTGGAAGAACCATGCCGGGCGTGTATCAGCTCACCCAGGGTATGGGCGTTGGGTGCGAGCTCACGGAAGCGCTTACCAAAGGGGTAGATGAAAAGAATCATCAGCGCACCCCATAAGCCGTAATGCAGGGGGCCAGAAATACCGTAGGTATAACCTGATGTAGCGGCGCCATAGAACGAGGCAGCCCAGATCCAGGTCGCGGTCATACTCGCAGCTCCCAGACCGAAGCCAATCTGATGATTAGACACCATGAAGGCGTCGGTATTTTCCTTTTTTTTCTTGATGAGCAATGTCAGCAGATAAGTGCCGCCGTAAAAAGCGGCAAGCAAAGCAAGGACGGTCAGTGTCGAGAACTGATAGAAACTTTCTTCGTTCATTAAATACCCATAGGCTATACAGCCCTATCGTCCTTCGCAGCAACCAGAATTCCATTAAAGGAGCGGTCGCCAGAGGACGTAAGCAAAAACAGAACATCTTTCTAGGTATGTCTGTAGCGAGATAAAGACCGCGCTTGGCAGCCTGATAGTGCAAGAGTCCGGCGATGGAAATGCCGTGGTAAAGCGGCCAGATAAACACACGCAGTCAGGCGCAAAAAGCGCTGAAAGGTTCGATCCGGTGGATCATACCCTACCCCCTTGGGCACGACCCGTCCATACATGATTCCCCGAATAGGCCCTAAGCATGGGAGCGCAGCGACGCCGTAACGTTGTGTGTCAATCGCCTGCGTGCATCGTTGTGCGCTTTCTGACTGAATGCAGCGTCTACACTATCCACCAATATAGGTGGCCGGATTCGCCCCCCTCAATTAAAGGAGTACAAGTAATGCTGATCGATTTATCTGGCAAAACAGCGGTTATTACAGGTTCCACCGCAGGTATTGGCCTGGCCATCGCCCATGGGTTGGCGCATGCCGGTGCCAGCGTGGTCGTTAATGGGCGCACCGAAGAGCGCGTATATGCCGCGATTGAGTACATCCGTTTGGCCTGCCCCAATGCCAATGTGCGCGGCGTTGCGGCAGACCTGGCCACTGCCAAGGGTTGCGAGAAGCTGGTCAACGCCGAACCCCACGCCGACATATTGGTCAATAATATGGGCATATTCGAGGCAACCGATTTTTTTGAGATTCCAGATGCAGACTGGCAACGCTTCTTTGAAGTGAACGTGCTGTCTGGTGTCAGAGTTTCACGGGCTTACGCGCCAGGCATGGTGGAGAAAGGTTGGGGCCGAGTGGTTTTCCTGTCGTCAGAGTCAGGTATCAATATACCGCCTGAGATGATTCATTATGGCTTTACCAAGTCGGCCAATCTGTCTGTGTCACGCGGCCTGGCTAAACGTCTGGCGGGTACAGGCGTGACCGTTAATGCGGTATTGCCAGGACCGACTCTATCCGAAGGTGTCATGGCGATGCTCGAGCCGTCTGCTGAGAAAAACGGCATGAGCGTTGAAGATACCGCCCGCGAGTTCGTCAAGGCCAAGCGTCCTTCTTCTATAATTCAGCGCGCCACCACACCCGAAGAAGTGGCCAACATGGTCGTTTATGTGTGCTCGAAACAAGCCTCCGCTACCACTGGCTCAGCGCTCCGCGTCGAGGGTGGCATTGTCGATACGCTTACCTGATTGGATCTGATTCGGTCAGAGCCAGCCCCGCCGGCGGAACAGCAGCAATAACCCGCCGGCGACCAAAAGCATGACAAGCCATACAGAGGGGTAACCCCAGCGCCATACAAGCTCCGGCATGTACTCGAAATTCATGCCGTAGATACCCGCGATAAACGTGAGAGGCATAAAGAGTGTGGCAATGATGGTAAGCACCTTCATTACCTCGTTCATCTTGTTGTTGATGCTCGACAGATACAATTCCAGCATGCTCGCCAGCAAATCGCGCAGGGTATCAATTGTGTCAATCACATGAATACTGTGGTCATAGACATCGCGCATGAACAGCCGGGTTTCCTCGCTGATGAGCGGATGATCGTCACGCGCGAGCTGGCTGAGCACCTCCCTTAAAGGCCAGACCGCTTTACGCAGCATAAGCATTTCACGCTTGAAATGATGTATCCGTTGCAATGTCCCGGGTTCTGGCTTAATCAGCAACTCGTCTTCCAGCGCTTCGATTTCGTCGCCAAGTTTTTCCAGCAGCACGAAGTAATGATCGACAACTGAATCTAGAATCGCGTAGGCCAGATAATCGGCCTGCATAAACCGTATTCGTCGCCCGCCCTGAATCCGCTCGCGTAATCCCTGGAATACATCTCCCGGTTTTTCCTGCATGGATAAGACGTAATTCTGGCCAAGAATCAGACTGACCTGTTCGGAATGGATCTGCTGGCGTGGCTCGTCGAAGCGTAGCATGCGCAGCACAATGTACAGATAGCCTTCGTAGTCCTCCACTTTCGGTCGCTGATCGGTGTTGAGAATGTCCTCGAGCACCAACGGATGAAGTCCAAAGATCTCGCCCAAGGCCTGAACACTGGAGGTCTGGTGGACCCCATGCATGTTCAGCCATTTGACGCCATGTTGACCAATCAAAGCCTGACATTGAGCTGTGGTAATACCCTCATGAGTCTGCAAATGGTTTTCGTCATAAACCATCAGCGATAGAACGCTTTCGAACGCGCCATGGTCCCCAATATGCACAAGGGTTCCGGGCGCTGCACCGATCTTTTTACCGCGCTTGACTACCAGCCTTCGCGCCATTGCGTTTTCCCCTGTGTATGGTCTGCTACAACGCCGGAGATGGCGGAGTCAGTCCGCTTCCACCGCGTCGCTCGGCTTGACGGCGTACATCTGTCGATCGGCGATATGAAACAGACTCTCTATGTCGGTGGTATCTTCCGGGTAGATCGCCATCCCGATGCTCATGCCTATTGAGACCTCCTGTTGTTCTCTCACCAGGATAGGCCTGGCCACATCTGCCAATAGGTGACCCTGGAGAATTTGGATTGCGTCACGGCTTCTGACCGACTCGAGAACCACGACGAACTCGTCGCCACCGATGCGCGCAACTGTATCAACCTCACGCAAGTGCGCTTGCAGACGCCTCGCCACTTGAATCAGCACTTCATCGCCCGCTATGTGACCAAAGCGATCATTGACTTGTTTGAACCTGTCGAGATCGATTACCAACAACGCAAAGCTTTTTTGATTACGTTGCGCGCGCAACTGGGCTCCGAGCAGGCGATCCTTGAGCAGCTTGCGGTTGGCTAGTCCGGTCAGCGCGTCATGATTGGCCTGCTCTTCCAGTAACGCCTTGTTGCGTGTCAACTCGTCGTTGGTCTGCTCCAGCTCCGCCGTGCGTGCGGTAACCCTGCTTTCCAACTGACGCTCACTTTCACGCAATGCATCGACCATCTCCCGATTGACCTTCAGGGCATCCTGCTGCGCCTGGCCCTGCAACCGCTGTAAGCTGTTGATTCGATCGGCGAGAGCCAGTGACAGCAGCAGCATCTCCGCGGCCGAACCGAACATCAGCGCATTGGCGGTAAATCCATTGGAGGGCAATATACCCAAATTATGCAGGGCAATAACCAGAATACTGAGCAACAATGAGACCCATGCAAGTACAAAGAAACGTGCCCCGGGTTGTCCGCGATACAAGCTCACACCGCCCATTAACAAGGCACTAAGAGCAAAAAGCAGGGATGTGATATTGACCAGCACCGCGCCCACGAAGTAAGAGACGAATAACGTGAAAGTGAAACTGGTCGCAAACATTATACCCAGCAACGGCATAACCCATTGCATCTTCAGGCCACGCGGCGTGGGGCCGAGAAATCCGTGCACAAAGTAAACACCAAAGATTCCCGCCAATGAGACTCCGCCCGTCGGCGACAGGTGCGTAAGCAGCGCATTATTAGGCCATATAAATTGACCCGTCAGGCCAGCCAGTCCGGCTTGGCCGAGTGCCAGAAAGCCGATGAAGGCAACATAGATCAAATACAGTTTATCGCGCAGCGAGAAGAACAGGAAAAGGTTATAAACCATCAAACCAGCCAACAACCCGAAGTAGCAGCTGAGCAAGGCATAGCTGACCTGATCGTCGGCCCACAATGCATCGGGTTGCCAAAGATTGACCGGGATCGTCAGTGTTCCGCTCGATGCTGCTCGTACATACAGGCTATAACCTGTGCTCGGCTTGAGGTTCAGCTCGAAAAGGTGATGTCGATGAGGTAACGCTTTATCGGCAAAGGGTACCTGGTCTCCGGCATGTTGCCAGATATAATCCCCGCCCTCTTCGGCAATAAAAACATCGACGCTGTCGAGGGAGGAATGCGCGACTTCGAGAAGCCAACGCGCGGGTAGTATGGCATCAGTCGTGAAGGTCTGATGCAACCAGATCTTGGATTGTGTGAGGCCGAAATTGGTCGCTGCTGTCGACCTGGGGTCCACACTGCTGAACTCGCCTGCTTCGCGCTTGCGACGAACCTCCTCCAACGTCAGATCCGGGCCGTCATACTTCAGAGCAGAAAAATGCTTGGACAAGGCATAGCTGGACGCATTACCAATCTGTAGATCTGTCGAAGCAGCGGCCGCGTGCTGAGCCAGCAGAAATAGACTGGTAAAGAAACAGAATACTATTAGCAGCGTTATTCCATGCCGCGATCGGCGTCGTCGAATTACGTCTATCGTCTGCACACGAACTCCGTTTCATCGGTACTGCTGAAGGTCATTCCTGCGGGGCGCAAACGTTATCAATGCGTTACCGCTGTAGTGATAAGACTTTAGTCTATGTTCCGACGTTACCCGAATTCCGCGTGGAACGCAGTACGCCTTTGGTGTCTGTTTCGACGCTTTCTGGAGCAAACCATTTCAGCTTGCCATGCAGATTCACTACCTCACCCACAATTAGCAGCGTGGGCGGTGTGATGGCAGTATTTGCAACCAGATCGGGCATAGTGCTCAGCGTCCCGATCAGTACTTTCTGATTTGCTGTCGTGCCTTGCTGAACCAGTGCCATAGGTGTATCAGCCCCCCGTCCATGCTGAATGAGCTTTTGGCATATCTCTGGCAGTCCAACCAGCCCCATATAAAACACCAGCGTCTGTCCTGGAGCGACCAGCCCTTGCCACTCCAGATTGCTGGTGCCATCCTTGAGGTGACCGGTGACAAAGCGCACGGATTGCGCGTAGTCGCGGTGGGTCAGCGGGATACCGGCATAGGCTGAACAGCCGTTGGCTGCCGTAATGCCAGGCACCACCTGAAACGGCACTCCGTGGGCTGCCAGCTCTTCTATTTCTTCTCCACCACGTCCAAAAATGAACGGATCGCCGCCCTTAAGACGCAGCACACGCTTGCCCTCACCGGCCAGCCGTACGAGTAACTGATTGATTTGTTCCTGAGGCACAGCGTGGTCCGAACGCGCTTTACCAACGTAAATGCGTTCTGCATCTCGCCGGCATAAATCGATGATGGCTGTCGGCACCAAACGATCATGCAACACCACATCCGCCTGTTGCATCAAACGCAGTGCACGGAAAGTCAGCAAGTCAGGATCACCCGGCCCAGCCCCAACCAGGTATACCTCACCCCGGTAGCTCTGCCCTGCCTGATCAGCCAGACGGCTCGCCAGCAAGCGCTCCGCAGCCTCGTCCTGCCCGGCAAAGATGCGCTCGGCTACATCGCCCTGGAACACATCTTCCCAGAACACGCGGCGTTGGTTGATCTGCGGAAAGGCCGCTTTCACCTGGCTGCGAAAACGCTTGGCCAACTGGGCAAGCTTGCCATAGGTATACGGGAACAACGTCTCGATCCGCGCACGGGTCAAACGGGCCAGCACCGGGGCATGACTTCCGCTGGAAATAGCAATGATCAGCGGTGAGCGATCAACAATCGCTGGAAATATAACAGTGCACAAATCAGGTGCATCCACCGCATTGACCGGCAGGAACCGAGCCTGGGCATCAGCAGACACTTGCGCATTCAGCGGTTCGTCGTCGGTGGCGGCGATAACCAGATGGGTGCCGTTCATATCGACCTCGAGATATCCACGCTCAATACACTCACCGCCCCCTTGGGCGACTAGTTCTGCCAGTTGCAGCTCTACTTCGGGTGCCACAACCCGCAGAACTGCACCCGCCTCAGATAGCAGTCGTGACTTGCGCAGCGCTATCTCACCGCCACCAACCACAAGAACCACTCGGCCCTGCAGATTATGAAATAACGGCAAATACTCCATATCAGCCGATCTGCCCAATGCCGGGCATGTAAGGCTCGAGCACTTCAGGAATCAGAATACTGCCATCAGCCTGCTGGTAATTTTCTAGAATCGCTACCAATGTGCGGCCAACAGCCAGTCCCGAGCCATTCAGCGTGTGAACCAGCTCTGGCTTGCCGGTTTCCGGGTTGCGCCAGCGCGCCTGCATGCGTCGGGCCTGGAAATCACCACAGCTGGAACAGGACGATATTTCGCGATACTTGTTCTGGCTGGGGATCCAGACTTCCAGATCGTACGTGCGGGTTGCGCCAAACCCCATATCGCCAGTGCAAAGAGCCAACACGCGATACGGCAGATTCAGCAGCTTCAGGATATTTTCGGCATGCCCCGTCAGTTCATCTAAGGCAGCGGCAGAGTCCTGGGGGCGAACGATCTGTACCATTTCTACCTTGTCGAACTGGTGCTGCCGTATCATGCCGCGGGTGTCACGTCCAGCCGAACCGGCTTCACTGCGAAAACAGGGCGTATGAGCGGTCATACGCATAGGCAGCTTGTCAGCTTCGATAATGCTCTGGCTGACCGTATTGGTCAGCGTTACTTCCGCCGTGGGAATCAGATACAGATCGCGTTGGTCTTCGCCGCGGGGTACGCGGAACAAATCCGCCTCGAACTTAGGCAGTTGACCCGTGCCCTGAAGCGCTTCGGCCTGCACAAGGTAAGGGGTATACAGCTCTTCGTAGCCATGTTCGTTAACATGGACATCCAGCATAAATTGGGCCAGAGCACGATGCAGGCGAGCCATTGGCCCACGCATCAGGGCAAAACGGGCCCCGGACAGCTTGGCTGCGGTCTCGAAGTCCAGAAAACCATGCTGCTCACCCAGCGACACGTGATCGCGCGGATCAAAATCAAACTCCCGTGGGGTGCCCCACTGGCGCACCTCAACGTTGTCGTCCTCGTCAGCACCAAGCGGGACTGTTTCTTCTGGCAGATTGGGCATGCTCATTAGCAAGGCGTCGAGCTCGGCCTGGATGACATCCAGATCCAGCTTCGCCTCACTCAATTCGGTGCCCATGCGTTCCACATCAGTCAGCAAGGGCTGAATGTCTTCGCCACGGCCTTTGGCCTGGCCAATCGACTTGGAGCGGCTGTTGCGTTCGGCCTGAAGGGTTTCGGTACGGGTCTGAACCGTCTTGCGACGCGCTTCAAGGCTCTCCAGCTGTGCTACATCAAGTACGAAGCCGCGCGTAGCGAGACGCTCGGCGACCAGTTGAGGTTGGCTACGGACCAATTTCGGATCAAGCATAAGTCATCATCTTATGGTTACGGGTGGCAGCCTGGCGGGCTAACGAGCCAGCGACAGACCGGCCCAGGTGGCGAGCAGACAAGCGCACACGCTGAGCAGGATATATCCGAGAGCCATCAGACTCTCGCCATTCTCCATCAACCGAATGGCATCGAGGGAGAACGTGGAAAATGTAGTGAAAGCGCCCAGAAAACCTATAAACAGGCCCTGGCGTAGTGCCGGTGAAAACTCTGGGCGGCTCAGCCACAGGCCGTACAGTATACCTATGATCAGACAACCAATCAGGTTCACGGCGAAAGTGGCCAGCGGAAAGGCTTTTGGCCAGGTCAGTATGATCCACTGGGCAATACCAAACCGGCACAGCGCACCTAACGAACCGCCAAGCGCTATTGCGAAAATACTGGCGCCCATCAGTGCCTATCTCCTTTTGGTGTCGCTGGCCGCATCCAGGCCGCGCAGATATTCCAGTTTTTGGCCGATTTTCTGTTCCAGACCTCGATCAACCGGTTCGTAATAGCGTCTCGGCTCAAGATCTTCGGGGAAGTAGTCCTCGCCGGCCGCATAGGCTTGCGGCTCGTTGTGAGCATAACGATAGCCTTCGCTATAACCCAGCTCCTTCATCAGTTTCGTCGGCGCGTTGCGCAGGTGCAGAGGTGGTTCGAAGGATGGCTGACTGGCAACGTCTTTCATTGCCGCATTGAATGCCTTGTATACAGCATTGCTTTTCGGCGCGCATGCCAGATAAACCACGGCTTGAGCCACCGCCAACTCGCCTTCCGGGCTACCCAGACGCTCCTGCACGTCCCAGGCATTCAGTGCCAGTGTCAATGCTCTGGGGTCGGCATTGCCGACCTCTTCGCTGGCCATACGGACTATCCTGCGGGCGAGGAACAGCGGATCACATCCACCGTCAATCATGCGCGCAAACCAGTACAGGGAAGCGTCGGGATTGGAGCCGCGTACCGACTTGTGCAGCGCTGATATTTGATCGTAAAAAGCTTCACCGCCCTTATCGAACCGGCGGCGAGTATCGTTGAGCAGATCGCTGACCAGTGCGGTATCGATAGTGCCGCCATCATCAACCAGGTCGGCAGCGATCTCCAGCAGATTCAGCAGCCGACGAGCGTCGCCATCAGCGGCGCTGATCAGTATGCCTCTGGCTTCATCGCTGACCGAGAGTACATGCTGACCCAGACCCCGTTCAGTATCATGCAAGGCCCGGTCGAGCAGACTGGACAGGGAGTTCTCATCAAGAGATTTGAGCACGTATACCCGGGCGCGGGATAACAACGCATTATTCAGTTCGAACGAGGGATTTTCTGTCGTCGCACCAATAAACAGCAAGGTGCCGTCTTCGACATAGGGTAAAAATGCATCTTGCTGGGACTTGTTGAAACGGTGCACCTCGTCAACAAACAAAATAGTTTGTCTGCCGCTCTGCGAGGCCTGCTGACGAGCCACTTCAACCGCCTGGCGTATGTCCTTGACTCCGGCGAGTACGGCAGAGATGCTGACAAAGTGTGCATCGGCCAAGGTCGCGAGCAGACGCGCCAGAGTGGTTTTACCGACTCCCGGCGGCCCCCAGAATATCATCGAATGCAACGCGCCTTGCTCCAGCGCGACGCGCAATGGGCGGCCAGAGCCCAGCAAGTGACCCTGACCGGTATATTCGTCAAGGGTCGCCGGCCGCATGCGTGCAGCAAGCGGCTGGTGGGTGCCACGATGGGGGAAGAGGCCTGCCTCACTCACTGATGACATCGACTCCTGATGGAATGTCAAAGCTGAATTGGCTCTGCTGCATGCTTTCGTTGGTTCTTACGTTCTGGAAAAGGATGTTGGTGCGCTGACCGATAGCATCGCTCATTTGCATGTCGTTTATCTTGTCACCTTGAAAAGACAGGCGAAGATTATCGAACAGCGTGTCACTGGCTTTGGGCGTGAGCAGAAATTCGGATACATCACCACTCTCGATCACGGTGATATTAAAATTCTCTTCCAGCTTGCTGACATCTCCCGAGAGCAGCAGCGCCGGCGTATGGGTCAGACGTTTATCCATTTTCTGAATAGTTACCTGCTCCAGGTCCGGATCGTACAGCCAGATCTGCTCACCATCAGACACCAGCAATTGCTCAGCTGGAGGATCGGTATGCCAACGAAACATTCCAGGTCGCTTAAGCACGACGCTGCCCGTGGCTTCCTGCAGGCTCGCGCCGTTTGAACTCAGCGTCATCTGCGAAAAGTTAGCGCTCATAGTGTTGGCACGCGACAGCAGTATATTCAACCGCTCCGCCGCGACACTTTGTTCGTCAGCCATTGCCGCAAATGGCAGGCTTAGCAGGCAAAGAGTGGCCAGGCTCGAGCGAAAGAAGGTTTTGATCATGATCAGGGGTATTCTCCGCAGTTAAGTAGGTCAGGCCGCGTTAGTCGCGCACCGGAGGCGGTGCAATAACCTCTCGCGAGCCGTTGGTGTTCATTGATGTTACCACTCCAGCCATCTCCATGGCTTCGATCATCCGGGCAGCGCGGTTGTAGCCTATCTTGAGCTTGCGTTGTACGGCTGAAATCGAAGCACGGCGGCTTTCGGTAACAAAGCGTAAGGCCTCATCATACAGGGCATCTTCCTCACTATCGCCCCCACCCATACCGCCGGAAGTGTCGAAACTGCTACCAGCGCCGTCATCCGCGCCGTCGAGGATGTCCTGAATATAGTCTGGTTCACCGCGCTTCTTCCATTCATCGACCAGACGGTGCACCTCCTCGTCGGAAACGAACGCGCCGTGCACACGCACCGGCAAGCTGGTACCCGGGGGCATGTAGAGCATATCCCCGTGACCGAGCAATTGTTCCGCCCCACCCTGGTCAAGAATGGTCCGCGAATCGATCTTGCTGGATACCTGGAATGCCATGCGCGTCGGAATATTGGCCTTGATCAAACCGGTGATCACATCCACCGACGGACGCTGCGTAGCGAGAATCAGATGTATACCAGCAGCCCGTGCTTTTTGTGCAATACGTGCGATCAGCTCTTCGACCTTCTTGCCAACAATCATCATCATGTCAGCGAATTCGTCGATAACCACTACGATTACCGGCAATGTGGACAGTTCGGGCGGAATGTCCTCCATTGATTCGCGGCGAAACAATGGATCGGTCAACGGTGTTCCAGCCTTCTCGGCGTCCTTGACCTTACGGTTGAAGCCCGCGAGGTTACGCACGCCCATAGCTGCCATCAGTTTGTAGCGCCGCTCCATTTCCGCTACACACCAGCGCAAGGCATTGGCCGCCTCCTTCATGTCGGTTACGACCGGGGCAAGCAAGTGCGGAATGCCTTCGTAGACAGACAACTCGAGCATTTTCGGGTCGATCATGATCAGGCGCACCTCTTCGGGTGGCGACTTGAACAGAATACTCAGCAGCATCGCGTTAACGCCTACCGACTTGCCCGAGCCCGTGGTACCGGCGACCAGCAGATGCGGCATTTTTGCCAGATCGGCCATGACCGGATGGCCACCGATGTCGTGACCGAGCGCCAGGGTAACCGGTGAGGTTGCCTCATCGAATTCGCGAGTCTGCAAGACCTCAGAGAGTCGCACGATTTCGCGGTCTTCGTTGGGTATCTCGATGCCGACCGTGGTCTTACCCGGTATCACCTCTACCACCCTGACGCTGATCACCGCTAGGGAGCGGGCCAGATCCTTTGCCAGGTTGGTGATCTTACTGACCTTGACGCCTGCGGCCGGCTGAATCTCGAAGCGGGTGATAACAGGACCCGGCTGAACCTTCTCGACTTCAGCATCGACGCCGAAATCCTTGAGTTTGAGCTCCAGCAGTCGGGACATACCTTCCAGAGATTCCGCCGAGAAGCCCTTGGTCTTTTTGGTCGCGGGATCAAGCAGTGAAATAGGTGGAAGCGAGCCCGGCTCGACCGATTCGCTGAACAGTCTTGATTGCTTTTCCTTTTGCAGGCGCGTGCTCGACTGAACCGGTTTGGTATCCGGCGGGACTATTTCCGGCGGTTGGCGGCTTTCCTGCGACGCTACATGCTTGGCCAACGACTCCTGACGGCGGGCACGGGACGCCTCAGCTTCCCGCTGCTCAGCCACGCTGAAGACCGGTTCGCTGCGAGCTGCCGGGGCCTTGGTCGGGCGACCAGACAGATCCTGCTGGACTGCGGCTGCAGCGCGGCGAGAGCGCCAGCTAGCCCAGGCGCGCTTGAGTAGATCGAACACATCCAGAGTGATCTTCCCAGTCAACTCCATCAGCCGAAACCAGGAGAGGTTAGTAAATACCGTCAAACCAAACAGGAACAAGGTGAGGAACAGCAATGTGCTGCCCTGCATATTAAGTACCGGATAAGCCAATCCAGAAAGCAACTCGCCCAGTACACCACCCGCACCTGCTCCCTCGGGAAAACGCTCAGGCGCGCTGCCATGCAAAGCGGCCAGCGCAGTGCCAGCAAACAATGTCAGTACAAAACCGATCAACCGCCAGGAAAACAACCAGCCATTCCAGACGAAGGGCAAATGTCGGCGCCGGAACATTTGCCACACCTTCACCGCAACGATGACGGGAAACAGATAAGCCAGATAGCCCAGCGTCAGGAGCAGAACGTCGGCGATCCATGCGCCCATGCTGCCACCAGCATTGCCCACCTCGCCAGGTCCGCCACTTCGGGTCCATCCCGGATCAGATGTGTCGTAGCTCAGCAATGCCATACTCAGGTAAAGGCACAGGGCGATCATTGCCAGCAGCGCGCCCTCGCGAAGGCGTAGAGTGAGCTGTTCCTGCCATGCAGGCGTGACTTTTTGGGCTTTGTTATCCTTCAACACGCTGGCTTCCGTCGTTGTACAGCCGAGTATTGTACGATGTCCGGCCGGGGAATTCACAACTGCCTAGACGTACGGCAGTCAAGTTTCGGGAACGAGTATAAGCTGTGGGCGCCACAGGTGAACTGTACTGCATCACATTATGAAACTATATCCATGAATCACAATAACTTATATCAGTATCTTGATAAAATATTTAAACATTTTAACCGCTACCAAGGCGCCCTTTTATGCCTCAGCTGACCTGGCTGCGTTCCGACAGCTTGGCTTTCCCTTCCCCCAATCTGGCAATGGCCGAGCCCGAGGGGTTACTCGCGGCGGGTGGAGATCTGTCCCCGGAGAGATTGCTAAGGGCGTATGCCCAAGGCATTTTCCCCTGGTATCAGGATGGCCAACCGCTGCTCTGGTGGTCACCTAATCCGCGAACCGTCCTACAGCCTGCCAAGCTCCACGTATCACGTAGCATGCAGAAGCTTCTGCGCAAAACAGAATTGGTAGTCACCCTGGACCAGGATTTTCCTGCTGTCATTCGGGCATGCTCTGAGCCGCGAGACTATAGCGACAGCACGTGGATCACTACCGAGATGCAACAAGCCTATTGCGAACTGCATCGGCTTGGCGTGGCTCACTCAGCTGAAGTCTGGAAAGACGACCAACTGGTCGGCGGATTGTATGGCGTTGCGTTGGGTAGCGTTTTTTTTGGAGAGTCCATGTTCAGCAAGCGTAGCAATGCGTCCAAGGTGGGGTTTATCTTTCTAGTCCAGCAACTTCAGCGCTGGGGCTATACCCTTATCGACTGCCAGATGCCGACCGAGCATTTATTCAGTCTGGGCGCCGAGTCGATTAGCCGCGACGAATTTATGCGTAAATTGACGCAACTTTGCCCTTCACACGCAAAAAATAGGTGGGCAGGCAATGCGTTATAGCGGAACGCACTGGGCATATAATAATGTTATTGGAGTGCAAAAATTCTTGCCGAGCATACGTCCATGACCAACCTCGCCCATCTCAAGTTCTACGCTACCCATCCCCATGCCTGCAGCTACCTGCCAGACGAGCGTGCCACAACTCTATTTCTCGATCCTCAGCTGCCGATTGACGTGGAAACCTATAGTCATCTCTCGGAGCTGGGCTTTCGTCGCAGTGGCGATCATCTATACCGACCACATTGTCAGGCCTGCAGTGCCTGTGTCGCTTCACGAGTGCCAGCGGCAGATTTCGCGCCAAGCCGCCAACAGAAACGTATCATCAAGCGTAACGTGGACCTTGAAATTAGTGCTCAACCTCCCAGGTTGACCGACGAAATATATGAACTCTATGCCCACTACATCGAATCGCGACATGCAGATGGCGATATGTATCCCCCCAGTCGTCAACAGTTCGATTCTTTCCTGGTAAGGGATTGGCCTTTCAGTCTGTTCTACGAATTTCGTCTCGATGGGGTGCTGCTGGCTGTAGCCGTTACTGACCACATGCTCAATGGCCTTTCAGCCGTTTATACCTTCTTTCATCCAGACCATCCCGGGCGCAGCCTGGGGCGTTTCGCGATACTCTGGCAGATCGAGGAAGCCAGACGCACTGGCATGGACGCTGTGTACCTCGGATACTGGATCAAAAACTGCCGCAAGATGAGTTACAAGACTGAGTATCGCCCGCTGGAGATGCTGGCCAATCAGCGGTGGGTCCGGATCAATTAATGCATAACCAACGGCTGCTCTTTTAGCCAGCAAACAGACCCTGTTGTGATAAACAGCTAAAAACAAGCGATCAAACTTGGTTGTTGTGCGGTTTTCAGGCACAATTGCTCACCTTTTTTGCGAGCGCTGCATGAGTGTCTCGTTGATATTCCGTAATTTGAGAGGCCCTTGCTTAATGGCGAAAGAAGAAAGTATTGAAATGGAAGGCACCATTGTTGACACCCTGCCCAACACCATGTTTCGCGTTGAACTGGAAAACGGTCACGTTGTTACTGCCCACATTTCAGGCAAGATGCGCAAGAACTACATCCGCATCCTGACCGGCGACAAGGTACGCGTCGAGTTGACACCTTACGACCTGACCAAGGGTCGCATCACCTACCGCGCTCGTTAATCCGGGGCGCTGTTCCCGGCAACTCCGGCCTTATCGGCCAACGCCAATGCCGCTTCACATGCGCATCCGTTAGCGCGGATGGGCGTTGTTGTGCGCGCAAAAAACTCTCCATCCTCGAAAAAACACAGAGAGAAGGCACAAAAAAACCGCTCCTAGGAGCGGTTTTTACGTTTCAGGCAGAGTTATATAAAGCTTAACGCTTCATATACTTTCCCAGCTCAATCTTGCCGATTGCTGCGCGGTGCACTTCGTCCGGACCATCGGCCAGACGCAGCGTGCGTTGCATGGCATACATGTGGGCCAAAGGAGTATCTTCTGATACACCTGCACCACCATGCATCTGTATTGCTCGGTCGATCACCCGAAGTGCCACATTGGGCGCAGAGACCTTGATCTGAGCAATTTCGCTTTTGGCGATCTTGTTGCCTACGGTATCCATCATGTAAGCGGCATTCAGCGTCAGCAGGCGAGCCTGGTTGATCTCGATACGCGATTCAGCAATCAGATCGACGTTGCCGCCCAACTGGGCCAGACGCTTGCCGAAGGCTTCACGCTCGACCGAACGACGACACATCAATTCCAATGCGCGTTCTGCGGCACCGATTGAGCGCATACAGTGGTGAATACGACCTGGCCCAAGGCGACCCTGAGCGATCTCGAAACCACGGCCTTCGCCTAGCAGTACGTTCTCGTAAGGAACACGTACGTTATCCAGTACAACCTCAGCGTGGCCGTGCGGCGCATCGTCATAACCGAAAACAGGCAAGTGACGAACTACTTTCAGACCGGGAGAATCCATTGGCACCAGAATCATCGAGTGCTGCTGGTGACGCGGCGCATCGGGATCAGTCAGCCCCATGAAAATCATGATTTTGCAGCGTGGGTCACAAGCGCCTGAAGTCCACCATTTGCGACCGTTGATCACCCACTCATCGCCATCGCGACGGGCATTGGCCTGCATGTTGGTCGCATCGGAAGACGCGACGCCCGGCTCGGTCATACCAAAGCAGGAACGAATTTCGCCAGCCAGCAGTGGCTTTACCCAACGCTCCTTTTGCTCTTCATTGCCGTAGCGTACGATGGTTTCCATATTGCCGGTATCCGGCGCGCTACAGTTAAACGCTTCAGAAGCCAAACCTGAACGGCCCATCAATTCAGCAAGAGGCGCATACTCGAGGTTAGTCAGGCCGGCGCCCAGTTCGGACTCAGGCAGGAACAAGTTCCACAGGTCGGCCTTGCGCGCCTTGACCTTGAGTTCTTCGACGATAGCAGTGGGCTGCCAACGATCACCCTCACCTACTTGCTGATGAAAGATGTGTTCGGCTGGGAAAACATGTTCCTGCATGAATGCGTCAACGCGTTCGCGTAGATCTTTGACCTTGGGGGAATATCCGAAATCCATAGTTGTGTGCCTTTTCTGGTAACGATGTGTTAACGACACCAACGATGCTAGATGACGCGTCTCGATTTATCTAACCTATTTTCCACGTGTATTAACATTCATAAGCAATATATACTTAGCTTATGATGTATCGGTGATGTCTCGCGATGAGGCAGTCTTTCACAAGCCCTACGAAGGATGATGTTGCGATGAACCTCAGTAAAGTCGACTTGAACCTGTTCATTGTGTTCGACGCCATATATACCGAAGCCAACCTGACCCGCGCCGGGCAGATCGTTGGGATCACCCAGCCCGCAGTGAGCAACGCTCTCGCCCGTCTGCGTGAAACCTTCAACGACCCATTGTTTGTGCGCACGGCCCAGGGCATGGTGCCGACTCCCATGGCGCAGAACATTATTACCCCAGTGCGTCATGCGCTGCAGTTACTCCGAGTTTCCGTGCAGGAGAGCCGCAGCTTCAATCCCGATGAGGCAACCAAGACCTACCGGATCAGCATGACCGATTTGTCCGAAGCGGTCATATTGCCCAATCTGGCTGCGCGCATACGTCGCCAGGCAGTGAACGTCAATATCGACAGCTTTCTCACCAAGCGCCGCGAGACAACCAAGGAACTAGCGGCCGGCCGTCTGGACTTCGCCATTGATGCTCCGCTCAATACCGACACCCAGGTCCGTCACGTCAAACTGTTCGAAGACCGTTATGTCTGCGTGATGCGCAAGGAGCATCCGTTGGCAACCAAGGGCAAGATCACCATGGATGACTATCTGGCACAGTCGCATATTCATATTTCCAGTCGACGCAACGGCCTTGGCCACGTCGATCTGGCCCTGGGTAAAATCGGCATCCAGCGCCGAGTGGTGCTGCGGTCGCAGCATTATCAGATGGCACCTTTGGTGCTCGACTCGACCGACATGGTAATGACCGTACCCGAGCGTTTCGCCCGTCGCCACAATCTGCATTACTCTGAACTGCCGATTGATGACGTACCTCCGATCGAGACCCACCTGTTCTGGCATGAAAGTACCGACCAGGATCCAGCTAACCGCTGGATGCGTGAGCAGATCATCGAGCTGTCGCAGCAGCTTGAGCGGAAAATGAATAAAGAACGCGACGCAGCCCTCCTGCCCGCCTAAATACTAATTTGACCCCGGCATGACTCCATGCCGGGATGCTCTTTCGTCCTCTCCCTCATCAACCCATTGACAGCAGTCAGCCTCAGCTTTACGTTAACGTAAAGGTTAAAGAGAAGACGTCCCATGCATTCTGCTACCTATTCCATTTCCGACCTGGCCCGTGAGCTTGATATCACCACTCGAGCCATTCGTTTCTATGAAGAGCAGGGATTGCTCAGTCCTGAGCGTCGAGGCCAGGAACGCGTTTATTGCGCACGCGACAAGGTCAGCTTGAAACTTATCCTGCGCGGCAAGCGTATTGGCTTCTCACTGGCCGAATGCCGGGAGCTGATCAGCCTGTACGACCCCACGGGTGGTAACCAAAAGCAACTTAATACCATGCTCGGAAAAATCGCCGGTCGACGGGCGCAACTTGAGCAACAGATGCTGGATATTCAACAGATGCAGATCGAGCTCGACACCGCAGAAGAACGTTGCCACGTCGCATTGACCAAAACTTTATCCGGGCGCCCAATCAGCGCCTGAGCATATCCAACAAGAACAACAGGTGATGACATGCATTACACCTCTCTGAATTTCGCTCTGGGCGAGACCATCGACATGCTGCGTGAGCAGGTACGCGCATTTTGCAAAGCTGAGGTGGCGCCCCGTGCGTCCAGTATCGACAAGGACAACCAGTTCCCCAATGAATTATGGCGCCGCTTTGGCGACCTGGGACTTCTGGGCGTCACTGTCAGCGAAGAATACGGCGGTGCCGGTCTAGGATATCTGGCTCATGTGGTGGCGCTGGAGGAAATAAGTCGTGCATCGGCTTCTGTCGGCCTCTCCTACGGCGCGCACTCGAACCTCTGCGTGAATCAGATTAACCGTAACGGCAGCACTGAGCAGAAAACTCGCTATCTGCCCGGCCTGATCAGCGGCGAACATATCGGTGCGCTGGCGATGAGCGAACCCAACGCCGGCTCCGACGTCGTCAGCATGAAGCTACGGGCAGACAAACGAGGTGATCATTACGTGCTCAACGGCACCAAGATGTGGATCACCAACGGTCCCGATGCCCATGTCTATGTGATCTATGCCAAGACCGAACCGGAGAAAGGCCCCCACGGCATTACCGCTTTTATCGTTGAGCGTGACTGGACAGGTTTTTCCCGTGGGCCCAAGCTCGACAAGCTGGGGATGCGCGGCTCGAACACCTGCGAGCTGGTCTTCGATAACGTCGAAGTGCCAGCAGAGAATATTCTCGGCGGCTTGAATGCCGGCGTAAAAGTACTGATGAGTGGACTGGACTTTGAGCGCGTTGTGTTGGCTGGGGGCCCGGTGGGTATCATGCAGGCCTGTCTAGACGAAGTGGTCCCATATATCCATGACCGCAAACAGTTCGGCCAAAGCATTGGCGAGTTCCAACTGATCCAGGGCAAGGTCGCGGATATGTACACACAACTCAACGCCAGCCGAGCTTACCTGTATGCCGTCGCTCAAGCCTGTGAACGCGGTGAAGCTACCCGCAAGGACGCCGCAGGCGTCATCCTCTATACAGCCGAACGGGCCACCCAAATGGCGCTGGAAGCGATTCAAATTCTAGGTGGCAACGGCTATATCAATGACTACCCGACGGGTCGGCTGCTGCGCGATGCCAAGCTGTACGAAATAGGCGCCGGCACTAGCGAAATTCGCCGCATGCTGATCGGCCGGGAACTCTTCAATGAAACGCGCTGAGCAATATCGCAGGAGAGATCACCAGTGACTATTCTGACAACGCGCCTCAGCGCGCATTCTGATGAATTTATCGCCAACCGTGATGTGATGCAGACATTGGTCAATGATTTACAGCAGTTGTTACAACAGATCAGCCGGGGCGGAGGGCCAAAGGCGCAGGAGCGACATCTGTCCCGTGGCAAGCTGTTACCCAGGCAGCGTATCGGTGCCCTCCTCGACCCCGGCTCTGCCTTCCTGGAAATAGGCCAACTCACCGCCCATGAGGTGTATGGCGAGGACGTTCCGGCCGCAGGGCTGATCGCCGGTATCGGCCGCGTCGAGGGAGTCGAATGCATGATTGTCGCCAATGATGCGACTGTCAAAGGCGGCTCCTATTACCCGCTAACCGTGAAAAAGCATCTGCGTGCGCAAACCATAGCCGAGCAGAACCGCCTGCCATGTATTTATCTGGTTGATTCCGGCGGAGCCAATCTCCCGCGTCAGGACGAGGTATTTCCCGATCGTGAGCATTTCGGCCGGATTTTTTATAATCAGGCCAATATGAGCGCCCGTGGTATTCCTCAGATTGCTGTGGTGATGGGCTCCTGCACGGCTGGCGGCGCCTATGTACCGGCGATGGCCGATGAAGCAATCATGGTCCGCGACCAAGCAACCATTTTCCTCGCGGGCCCGCCGCTGGTAAAAGCCGCTACCGGTGAAGTCGTTAGTGCCGAGGATCTAGGTGGCGCCGACGTTCACTGCAAGACATCCGGTGTTGCTGACCACTATGCCGAGGACGACGAACACGCGCTGGCGATTGCCAGGCGCTGCATTGCCAATCTGAACTGGCGCAAGGCGGGTGAATTGCAGTGCAAGCCAGTATTGGCGCCGCGCTACCCTGCCAGCGATCTGTACGGCATCGTCCCAGCCGACCCCAAGCAACCGTATGATGTGCGTGAAGTCATTGCCCGACTGGTTGATGATTCAGTCTTCGACGAATTCAAGGCCCTATACGGCAGCTCGCTGGTCTGTGGTTTTGCCCACCTGCATGGCTACCCCGTGTCGATTATCGCTAATAACGGTGTGCTGTTCAGCGAGTCTGCGCAGAAAGGCGCACATTTTATCGAGCTCGCCTGTCAGCGCGGCATTCCATTGGTGTTTTTGCAAAACATCACTGGTTTCATGGTCGGCCAGAAATACGAAGCAGGCGGCATCGCCAAGCATGGCGCCAAGCTGGTGACAGCTGTGGCCTGCGCCCGTGTGCCCAAATTTACGATAATTATTGGCGGCAGTTTTGGTGCGGGTAATTACGGCATGTGTGGCCGGGCTTACGAACCTCGTCTGTTGTGGATGTGGCCCAACGCGCGTATTTCGGTGATGGGCGGCGAACAGGCTGCCGGCGTACTGGTACAGGTCAAGCATGAACAGGCCGAGCGCAGTGGCGATACTTTTAGCACCGAGCAGGAACAGGCTCTACGTCAGCCAATACTTGATCAGTACGAACACCAGGGCCACCCCTATTACTCCAGCGCGAGACTCTGGGATGACGGCGTCATCGACCCTGCGCAAACCCGCGATATTCTGGGGCTGGCTATTTCCGCCGCCTTGAACGCGCCGATTGAACCAACACGATTCGGCATCTTTCGCATGTAATGCTGCTGCAGACCATACGACTGCCATACGGAAACAACTCATGCCCCAGTTCAACACCCTCGAACTTGATTTCAGCGACAATGGCGTCGCTACTTTGTGGCTGAACCGGCCCGAGAAAAATAACGCCTTCAATGGCGAGATGATTCGCGAGCTGCTGCTTGCCTTTGATGAAATCGAGACGCGCCCCGCGCTACGCTTTCTATTGCTCAGAGGACGCGGTAAGCATTTCTCTGCCGGCGCCGACCTGACCTGGATGCAGGAAAGCGCTAAACTTGACTACACGGCGAATATCAATGATGCGCGAGAACTCGCACAGGTCATGGCCAGCTTGTATCAGCTCAAACTGCCAACACTTGCCGTAGTCCAGGGCGCCGCTTTTGGTGGTGCACTGGGTTTGATCAGTTGCTGCGATATAGCCATAGGCGCCGAGGACAGCCTCTTCTGCTTATCAGAGGTGCGCATTGGCATCCTCCCTGCCGTTATAAGCCCCTATGTAGTCAAGGCCATCGGCGAGCGTGCGGCACGGCGCTATGCCCTTACTGCCGAACGCTTCGACGGTCGCCAGGCGCAGCATCTGGGGTTGCTGGCCGCCTGTTATTCAACACCTGAGCTTGAGCAGACAGTAAACGATTGGACAAGTAACCTGCTGCAGAACGGCCCCGCGGCCATGCGTGCAACCAAGGCGTTGATGCAAGAGGTCAAGCACGGCGAACTAACTCCGGCTTTGCGTCGATATACTGAATCGGCAATTGCCCGTGTGCGTGTGAGTCCCGAGGGTCAGGAGGGACTGACCGCATTTCTCGACAAGCGCAAACCGGCCTGGCAGGAGCACTGACATGATTACCACGCATGACATCTCTGCCGAGCCCATCACCTGTCTTCTTATCGCCAATCGGGGTGAGATAGCCTGCCGTATCATGCGGACTGCCAAGGCTATGGGCATACGCACCGTGGCAATTCACAGCGAAACGGACCGTGATGCACGCCACGTGCTCGAGGCCGACGTTGCCGTCAATCTGGGCGGTGCCAAACCAGCAGACAGCTATCTACGTATTGATCGAATTCTTGATGCTGCCCGCGCCAGTGGTGCCCAAGCCATTCATCCCGGGTATGGCTTCTTGTCCGAAAATGCCGGATTTGCTCGTGCCTGCGCAGCTCAGGGTCTGATATTTGTGGGGCCGCCTGCCAACGCTATTGATGCCATGGGTAGCAAATCGGCTGCCAAGGCTTTGATGGATGCAGCTGGAGTCCCTCTGGTGCCCGGTTATCACGGCACAAACCAAAGCCTGGAAACCTTCCGGATCGAGTCCGCCCGCATCGGTTATCCGGTCTTGCTCAAGGCGGTTTCCGGTGGCGGGGGTAAAGGCATGAAGGTCGTAGAACGCGAAGTAGACCTGGCCGAAGCACTGACATCAGCCCAAAGAGAGGCGCAAGCAGCCTTTGGTGATGGACGAATGCTGGTCGAGCGTTATCTGGCGCGGCCGCGACACATCGAAATTCAGGTTTTTGCCGATCAGCATGGCCAATGTATTCATCTGAACGAACGCGACTGCTCCATCCAGAGACGTCACCAGAAAGTGATCGAAGAAGCGCCTGCTCCGGGTCTGTCTGCATCTCTACGCCAGGCAATGGGTAACGCAGCCGTGCAAGCGGCGCTGGCAATCGATTATGTGGGGGCCGGAACCGTTGAATTTCTGCTCGATGGCCAAGAACGTTTTTACTTCATGGAAATGAATACCCGCCTACAGGTTGAGCACCCGGTTACCGAGGCCATTACTGGTCAGGATCTGGTGGCTTGGCAATTGCAGATTGCCCAGGGTAAGCCTTTACCTTTGCAGCAGTATGAAGTCCCGCTACGAGGCCACGCCATCGAGGCAAGACTCTACGCCGAAGACCCCTTGCAGGATTTTCTGCCCGCTAGTGGCACGCTGCAACTCTATCGTGAATCGCTGCCGGGCCCCGGCAGGCGGATTGATTCCGGCATCAGCGAAAATGACGAGGTTTCGCCCTTTTATGATCCGATGCTGGCCAAACTGATTGCCTGGGGTGAGACGCGCGAAGCAGCGCGGCTTAACTTGCTGGCCATGTTACGCCAAACCGCTATCGCCGGCGTACAGACCAATCTGGCTTTCCTGCAACACATTATCGAGCATCCCGCATTCGTGCGGGCCGAACTGGATACGGGATTCATTCCTCGACACGCCCTGGCCTTACTTCCGCCCAAGGCCGAACTGGCTGATGAATTCTGGCTGTTGGCCGGCGTCGCCTGGTTGCTCTGCATGGGCGCCGTGAAGCGCAACGATGATGCGGGCTCACCTTGGACCACACTGACACCCGGTTGGCGAAGCGCAATCCCCGCAAACAGCTGCTTGCATCTGCGTAGCGGCAGCGTAGATCGCCGCCTCGACCAGATAGACACCACAGGTTGCACCTACGATCCAGTGACTCAGAAATTGTCCATCAGCCAAAGCGGAATGCTGCACCGTTTTCAAGCGCTAACCCGTGGTCAAACAGTCTTTATCCACTGGCAGGAACACTGGCAGCGGATCGAAAAGGTTGACCCCATCAGCCGTGCGGCCCACGCGCAACAACACGCCGGCGGTTTACAGGCTCCGATGAATGGCAGCATCGTGCGTATGCTGGTCAGCGTTGGCGATGAGGTAGAAACCGGAACTCCGCTACTGGTAGTTGAAGCGATGAAAATGGAGCACAACATTCGCGCCCCCCATAGCGGAACCATCAGCGCGATATTATGCGCCGAAGGTGATCTGGTCGCCGAAGGTACCCTGCTGGTTGAACTGGAGGAGATGTCATGAGCCTGCCCAATACGGTCCGCCTGGTCGATGTTGGACCGCGAGACGGCTTGCAAAACGAATCACAACCCATTGATGTAGCTGACAAAGTGCGGCTGGTTGATGATCTGAGCGCTGCCGGGTTGAGCCACATTGAAGTAGGCAGCTTTGTATCGCCCAAGTGGGTGCCGCAGATGGCTGGTTCGGCGCAGGTATTTGCGGCGATACAGCGTCGCTCTGGTGTGAGTTATTCCGCGTTGACGCCCAACATGCAGGGCCTCGAGGCGGCGCTGGAGGCCGGGGTGCGAGAAGTAGCAGTATTTGCTGCGGCTTCCGAAGCTTTTTCCCAGCGCAATATCAACTGCTCTATCGCTGAAAGCATTGAGCGCTTCGCGCCAGTGTTGGAAACTGCACAGCAGGCTGGTGTCAGAGTGCGCGGCTATATTTCCTGCGTCCTTGGTTGCCCCTACCAGGGTGAAGTTTCATCAGAGCAGGTTGCCATTGTTGCCCGGGAGCTATACGCAATGGGCTGCTTCGAAATTTCTCTTGGCGATACCATTGGTACCGGTACACCCGGGAAGACGCGCGCCCTGATCGAACAGGTCGCCACGCACATACCACGCGAACAACTTGCTGGGCATTTTCACGATACTTATGGCCAGGCGCTGGCCAATATCTATGCCAGCCTGCTCGAAGGGGTCAGCGTCTTTGATAGCTCAGTTGCCGGGCTGGGAGGCTGCCCTTACGCCAAGGGCGCCACTGGCAATGTCGCAACAGAAGATGTGGTGTACTTGCTGCAGGGACTGAATATCAATACCGGCATTGACCTGCCTCTTCTGGTGCAGGCCGGAGCCCGGATAAACGGGGTATTGGGACGGGAGAATGGATCAAGAGTCGCCAGAGCCATGCTGTCCGCCGGAACACATACATAATCTGTTGAACCGGAATACACCACACACTATAACCGCTTTTATTTACTAAGCAGTTACTTCATATACCTCTTTTATCTCATTGTTTTTAGTCAGTAATTGTCTTGCCAGAATACCTAGTGTCATCACTGCTCTTTCGGTTTCCTGATTCCACGGCACGCCGCAATTCAACCGCAGGCAATGGTTGAATTGTTCCGAATGGCTGAAAACAGCGCCAGGCGCGATACTGATATTCTGCGTCAGCGCCTGTTCAAATAAGCGCTGGGCGTCAATGCCACCAGGCAAACTGATCCACAGGATGAAGCCTCCGGCAGGTCGGGTGATCTGCGTTCCAGTCGGGAAGTGATTCTGAATAGCTAACTGAAAACTGCTCAGATTCTTGCGGTACTCCTGGCGCAAATAGCGCAAATGCCGGTCATAACCGCCGTTTTCCAGATAAGCTGCAACGGCCATTTGACTGACGCTGCACGCCGACAGTGTGGTGAAGGTCTGGAGTTTCTCGATCTCCGGCTGATGTTTACCGGCGATAACCCACCCTGTGCGCACACCAGGCGAGATAGTTTTAGAAAAGCTCGAGCAGTACATCACCGTATCCGAGCAGTCGAAGGCTTTAAGAGCTTTCGAGCGACCAGGCTCGAACATCAATTCCCCGTAGATGTCATCTTCGATGATTGGCAAACCGCGTCGGGCCATCATTGCCACTAGCTTGCGCTGACGCTCTTCCGGCATCGTCGCCCCCATGGGATTGCCAGCCCGCGCGGTAAGCACCAGCGCCTTGATCGGCCATTTATCAGCGGCTTTCTCCAGCGATTCCAGACTTAATCCAGTATCGGGATCGGTAGGGATCTCGATGACTTTCAGCCCCAACAGATCGCACAACTGAATCAAGCCGTAATAGCTTGGCGACTCGGTCGCGATCAGATCGCCAGGGTGCGTCACTGCTCGCAGACACAACTGCATAGCCTCGACGCAGCCATTGGTAACGACGATCCGTGATGGATCGACAATCGCACCAGCATCGCGCATGCGAATAGCGATCTGGCGGCGCAACGGCTCGTATCCGGGACTGAATATGTAACTGAACGCTTTCTGACTGTGAAAACGCGTCACTTTGCTCATCTGTTGGTGCAGCGCGCGCAACGGCAAATACTGGCTCGATGGAACCGCAGCGCCCAGAGGTATGACGCCTTCCCTGCGGGACTGGTGAAGAATCTCGTTGATAATCCCACTACGCGTAACCGCATAAGGTTGCTCGACCCGAGCAATGGGTGGCGTGAGTGCCGTCAGCGCTGGGGTGTTATGTACGAAGTATCCGGACTGCGGCCGCGCACGGATGAGACCTTGATCTTCCAACGTCGCATAAGCGTGCAGAACTGTCGCGTGACTGACACTTTTCTGCGTACTCAGCTTACGTACCGACGGAATGCGCTCACCCGGCTGGTAGAATCCCTTGCGAATATCTTCGGCTAACTGGTGGGCGATCTGTTGATATAGAGGGCTGCTCATTACGGTTCTCCTGCAATCCTTTTCACCCTAACTCAGCAGCAAATCGGTCAACACCATACAGTTGTACGGAAAATTATCCGAACAGCTTAGCAGCAGCATTAACTGTGTGGGAGCAATAGCAGAAGAAACAAACTGTTGCGTAAACTTGTTGTTATTCGTTTATAGCTGGGCCCGGAACCGCACCGGCAGTTATCTGCTGCTGAGCCCATACCTCGCGGTATTTCTCCAGCAGCCGCTGAGGCTCATTATCGAGGGTTAGATCGTACATCCCCTGTGCTAGAGCGGCACGTAAGTCCGGCGAGTTGCAGGCCGAATTATGCGACAGAGTCAGGTAAAGATGCTCGTTCATCAGCGAGCCATCAATGATGTCCAGATCGTCGGTAATGCCCATTTGCTGGGCAAGTGCGAGCCCCTGATGCCGCTCATAGATGACGTAATCGGCTCGACCGCGCAGCAGTTTCTGGAAGGACTGCTCGATCGAAGGCACCGTTTCCATATCCAGAAAGTCCGCTGCAAAGCGATCAAAAGCATTCCCGAAACTATTGTTCAGAACAGTGCTACCGACCTTTCCGCGCAAGTCCTCCCAACCACTGTAAGGAAAGATTCCATCAGCACGGACAAAAATTACACTGGGTACTTCGGCGTAGGCAGGGTGAATATAATCCATTTGTCCCAGACGTGGGCGAGTCAGAAAAGCACCCGCGAGCATGTCGACCCTGCCGCTGCGGACTTCTTCCTGGGCACGTGACCATGGCCCGACATTCAGCATCTCAAGCTTAATATCACTTTGCGCCAGAACTTTTTCCAGCAGTTCTGCGCCAGCACCGATTAAGCGCGTATCGTCTTCAGGATCGACCCAGAGGATCGGTGGATATTGCGGATTGCCAGTAGCGACTATGCGTTCGCAAAGCGGAACAGCGCCCAGTGCGATAGGAGTGATCATAGACAGTGCTGAAAAGACAGATAGTCTGACGACCCTTCTACCATAATCCAATAAGGCCCTTGCCAATCTCATAGCTGCTCCTTGTAGTACGCCGGAACCGAGCCGGATTTAAAGAGTGCGTTATGCGTCGAAGTATAAACGAATTAGGCCCTGCTTTCAGGCTTCTTCACTTTTTGCCGCTGCGCCACCACCTATGTGAAGGGGGTAACTCCAACTGCGCTTCCACGACTCGGTCAGCGCGACCAAACCGCTACATAGCGTCCGTCGGGATCATGCTGTTCAACCTGTTTAGCAACGTTAAATATTCGTCCGCCACGTGGATCATGCCCGACGCCGGCAATGTAAGCCCAATTACCCCAATTGCTTGCCACGTCGTAGTCCACCAATTGCTGCTGAAACCAGGCTGCACCTAGCCGCCAATCCTGTTGCAAATCGTGAACCAGATAACTGGCAACAATCTGCCTGGCACGATTGGATAAAAAGCCGCTGGCATTGAGCTCATTCATGCAGGCGTCGATAAATGGTTGGCCGGTGTTGGCAGTGCTCCAATCACAAAACCGCTGATCATTCCCTTTCGGTGGACTCCCCCCATTCAAGCCACCATGAAGAAAAAAATGTTGGCCATGCAATCCGAGATTCAACCGGAAAAATTCTCGCCAGAGCAATTCAAACCACAGCCAGTAAGTTGATTCATTAGCGCCCAGCGACTGCTCGTGACGTTGCAGCTCGCTCACGATTCTGCGTGGGGACAGGCAGCCATGCGCCAGGGCGGCAGAGAGCTTGGATGAAAAATAGTGACCTTGCAGCTGATTACGCGTGCTCTTGTATTGCCTGACCGCCTGACTGACCCATAGATAATCATCCAGCCATTTTTTTGCAGGCGTCTCTCCTCCTATGAAGGGCAAAGAAGAGCGTGGCTCATCACCTGCTGGCAAAAGACCCAGATCAGCCATCGACGGCTGACCGGCAGAAAATGCAGAGGCACCAGCAGGCCAACCAGGTAGTCGCTCGGGCGCGGCCAAGGCCTTAACGGTAGGTGGATACTTCTCTACTTGATTGCGAAAGCGGGTGAAAACCTGAGGCATTTTCTCCCGGGAAAAAGGGAGATCTTCGTGGGCAAACAACGCGTTACTTTGGAGTAGTATCAATCGAATATTATCAGGCAGCGCTGTAACCACACGTTGCACCAAGGCCTGCTCATCTGGCGCGTGCTCGCCATGACACATGATCTGGTCAATCCCCAGTTGCGTGCACAACTGCGGCAGAATGAGCTCGGCGCTACCGATTTTAATTAGTAATCCCGAGCCCAGCTTCTGCAAAGACGTGTGCAGGTTTGCCAGACTGTCCAGCAGGTAGGTTGCTCGACGTTGCCCGCAGCTCTTCATACCCTGTTGGTCAGTTCTAAACTGGTCAGGATCGAGGCAGTACACTGGCAAACACGCGCTGCTTTCCTGCGCCGCCAGGAGAGCTGGATTGTCATCCAAGCGTAAGTCACTCTTGAACCAAACCAGCGCTGACATTTTTATACTCCGTTAATCACTGTACTTAACTTATACATTCACCCTAATATGCACAATAATCAACCCTTATGAGAGCGCGAAAAATGCTACCTAAAACCCAGGCTCAATCCCTGCCATGCCGTGGATGTCAGGCTGATTGTGCCAATCGCTCAACCTGCCATGGCAAACCATGGCGCAAGGATTTCGCCGGCAAAACACAAGCCCCGCCAGCAACTCGTCACTGATCGCTGCTACACTCAAGACCCCTGAAAACGCGCTTCCCGGCTGTCTCCAAAACGGTCAGCCGGATTAACCATAGACTTGTCAGTGTTTTATCCCCGCGGATCGCCGCTATGAAAGCGAAACTGCTCATCCCTGCTCGTGATCAAGTCCTGCTCTACCCCCCTGAACCGACCTACAGCTTCATTCACCTCGGCTTCGCCAGCAAATCGAAGAGCAAAACCCAAGTAGTGCTGGTAATGCCTGGCTTCTGAGTGAAGAAGCCCTTCGTAGAACTGCTTGAGCTCATCATCCAGATGAGGGGCTATTGACTTGAATCGCTCGCAACTTCTGGCCTCAATAAAAGCGCCCACTACCAGAGTGTCTACCAGCCGGTGCGGCTCGGCTTTACGCACTGCTGATCTTAGCAAGCCGGCATACCTGGATGCTGTAACAGGCCGTAGCCTTATATTGCGTCGCTTGATGATTCTCAGAACCTGCTCATGATGTATAAGCTCTTCGCGGGCCAGCTTTGACATGTAATTGCACAATTCAAAATCATCACCATAACGACCGATCAAAGCCAACGCAGACGAAGCGGCCTTAAGCTCATTATTCTTGTGATCCAGAAGCAGTATTTCCTGGTTTACAAGAGCTTCTTCAACCCATGGTGTCGGGGTTGAACACCCCAAAAACTCTGCAATATCAGGAACAAGCATTTCGGTCTCTCCGTGCGCTTAGTATGGCCAATCTTTTCTCGTGGTGGTCAGGGTCGCGGCCAAGCAGGCCATTATCCACCACTCTTGAGAGCCCCGCACACCATAGCTTTGATTCAAATCAACAGCACTGGGGTAAAAACAGGCTACATTGGTAGTAGAAATCAAAACAGTTCCATCAAAAAACAGGGAGAAAGGCCATGCAAGCCATCAAGCGGATTCTGGTTGTTATTGATCCGACACAAACCGAGCAGCTCGCGCTCAATCGCGCTAAATTAATTGCTGGGGTTATTGAGTCTGATCTGCACCTGCTCGTGTGCGAAGACCGACAGGATCACACGCTGATGCTTGAGAAGCTCTGTGCTGAACTCAAGGCTGGTGGGCTGAATGCCGGCTGCAGCCAGGTATGGCACAAGAATCTGACCGACACTGTGGTGCATGTCGTGGCATCCGAGGGCTGCGGACTCGTCGTCAAGCAGCACCTGCCCGATAGCCCGCTGAGAAAAGCGCTGCTCACCCCCGATGACTGGAAGCTGCTGCGTTACTGTCCTACCCCAATTTTGCTGGTCAAGACCACCGAGTCCTGGATGAAGGGAAGCGTTCTGGCCGCAGTCGATGTGGGTAATCATGATGATCAGCATCACGTGCTGCACGACACCATAGTCAGTCATGCTGCCGACATCGTCGAAATGATCAACGGGGACTTACACCTGGTCAGCGCACATCCTGCCCCCATGATGTCTGCTTCCGATCCTGTCTATCAGCTTCGTGAAAATATTGCTGCACGCTATCGTGGCGAAATTGAGCGTTATGCCAGTCAATATAGCCTTGAAGCGTCCGGTGTACACATTGACGAAGGTCCAGCCGATACCCTTATTCCACGCATTGCACGCCAAATCGGAGCAAGCGTCACGGTCATTGGTACCGTTGCCCGCAAGGGCATTGCTGGCGCCCTCATCGGCAACACCGCAGAAGTTATCCTCGACCAGCTGGAGAGCGACATCCTGGTGCTCAAGCCCCAGGACACCATGGCGCACCTTGAGGAGCTACTAGAGAAGTAAATCCTCCACGCCACGGGCATGCGGTCAGAGATTCGCTCTCACCGTGTGCCTCTGGTAATAAACGTGGGACAGCTCGAAATAGAGTTTGTCTATTTCATCAAGCAACAGCCTCAGCGGAATATGCGCATAATCTGGCTGCACCCTCAGGCCACATTCTGCCAACGCTGGCGCATCTGCGCGACACAATAGCCGCCACACTTGAAACGGTAACGGCTGCTCCATCACCACTGTCATGTGTCTGGCAGCAAGCCCTTCGTATAGCTGTACCGTTGAAACCACTTCTATTCGGGTCATTACTATCTGCGACAAAAATTGCTCAAGCCTCTTCCAGACGGCACTTTTTTGTCCGTAATCTAAGCGATTCCAATCGATGATCTCGTCGCTGAAGCGCTTGCAACCGCGACAGACCACATCGCCGTAAACCGTCGAACAAAGCCCCACGCAGGGCGTTTTGCTGGTATATATTCTCTCGCTCATCGTCTGCTCCGGGTCGGTAGTCCATGATAAACCACCCGCTTACAGGACCCCAGTCTCTTGCTAGTAGCAATTAATGCTCGCCTGATACGAAGGTCCCAGAGCCCTCAAGCTTAACTTTGCCCGGCACTTACTGTAGAATTAGCCCGCCGTTGGGGCTGCGTGACCCGTTACCAGCTTGCCCGCCAGTAGCAACAGGCCGAGCCTGCTCCCAGCCCTAAGTCCGGCATGCAGGGGAAGCACTGAATAACTCCCTTTTCGCAAGATGCTTATTCAGTGCTTCCCTGGTCCGAGAGGATGATCGTTCCGCCAAAAGCAGAACAGACTGATGAGGGTAATAATTGTGCTTGAAGCCTATCGCAAACATGTAGAAGAGCGCGCAGCCCAGGGCATCGTGCCCCAGCCGCTGAACGCCGAACAAACCGCCGGTCTGGTTGACCTGCTGAAAAACCCACCGGCTGGCGAAGAAGAGTTTCTGCTCGACCTGCTGACCAATCGCATCCCCCCGGGCGTAGACGAAGCTGCTTACGTCAAGGCCGGATTTTTGTCCGCCGTCGCCAAGGGCGAAGTTTCCTCCCCCCTGCTGACCAAACTGCGTGCCGTAGAGCTGTTGGGCACCATGCAAGGCGGCTACAATATTGTCACCATGGTAGAACTGCTCGACAATGATGAGCTCGCCGCTACTGCTGCCAAGGAGCTCAAGCATACCCTGTTGATGTTTGATGCCTTCCATGACGTGGCCGACCGCGCCAAGAACGGCAATGCCCTCGCCAAGGAAGTACTGCAATCCTGGGCCGATGGCGAATGGTTCACTAACCGTCCCGCCGTTGCCGACAAAGTCAGCCTGAGTGTATTCAAGGTTCCTGGCGAAACCAACACCGATGACCTTTCTCCAGCTCCGGATGCCTGGTCGCGCCCTGACATACCGCTGCATGCTCTGGCAATGCTAAAAATGGCTCGTGACGGTATCGTACCAGACGAGCAAGGCGCTATCGGTCCGCTGAAAATGATCGAAGAAGTTAAAGCAAAAGGCTTCCCTGTTGCCTACGTAGGTGATGTAGTCGGTACTGGCTCCTCACGCAAATCGGCCACCAACTCAGTGCTGTGGTTCTTCGGTGATGATGTTCCTTTCGTACCGAACAAGCGGGCCGGCGGCTTCTGCTTTGGTAACAAGATTGCTCCGATCTTCTACAACACCATGGAAGATGCCGGCGCGCTGCCGATCGAATTTGATGTCGACAAAATCAACACCGGTGATGTAATCGATGTTTACGTTTACGACGGCAAAGTATGCAAGCACGGTACCCAAGACGTCATCACCACCTTCGAACTGAAGACTCAGGTCCTGCTCGACGAAGTGCGCGCCGGCGGCCGTATACCCTTGATCATTGGCCGTGGCCTGACCGACAAGGCCCGTATCGAACTGGGTCTGCCGCACTCTGATCTGTTTCGCAAGCCCGATGTCCCCGCTGCCAGCAACAAGGGTTTCACCCTGGCGCAGAAGATGGTTGGCAAGGCCTGTGGCGTTGAAGGCGTGCGTCCAGGCACCTACTGCGAGCCGAAGATGACCACTGTAGGCTCCCAGGACACCACCGGCCCGATGACCCGTGACGAGCTGAAAGATCTGGCTTGCCTGGGCTTTTCTGCTGATCTGGTAATGCAGTCCTTTTGTCACACAGCCGCTTATCCCAAGCCGATCGATGTCACCACTCACCACACATTGCCCGACTTCATCCACAACCGTGGTGGCGTTGCATTGCGTCCAGGTGATGGCATCATCCACAGCTGGTTGAACCGTATGCTACTGCCTGACACGGTCGGTACAGGTGGCGATTCACACACCCGCTTCCCGATGGGCATTTCCTTCCCGGCCGGCTCCGGCCTGGTCGCCTTCGCAGCGGCTACCGGCGTCATGCCACTGGATATGCCGGAATCTGTTCTGGTGCGTTTCAAGGGTGAAATGCAGCCCGGTATCACCCTGCGTGATCTAGTGCATGCGATCCCTTACTACGCAATTCAGGAAGGTCACCTGACCGTTGAGAAGAAAGGCAAGAAGAACGTCTTTTCAGGTCGCATTCTGGAAATCGAAGGTCTCGACACCCTGACTGCCGAACAGGCTTTCGAGCTGTCCGACGCCTCCGCCGAGCGCTCCGCTGCAGGCTGCAGCATCAAGCTGAGCGAAGAATCCATTGCCGAGTACCTTAAATCCAACATCGTCCTGCTGCGCTGGATGATTGCCGATGGTTATCAGGACTCAAGGACTCTGGAGCGTCGCGCTCAAGCCATGGAAGCCTGGCTGGCCGATCCCAAGCTGATGAAAGCTGACGCCGATGCCGAATACGCCGCCGTGATCGAAATCGATCTGGCCGACGTAAAAGAGCCGGTTCTATGCGCGCCTAACGATCCGGATGACGCCCGTCTGTTGTCCCAGGTAGCTGGTCAGAAAATCGATGAGGTCTTCATCGGTTCCTGCATGACTAACATCGGTCACTTTCGCGCCGCCGGTAAGCTGCTTGAGAAAAACAAGGGTGTCTTACCGACCCGTCTATGGCTGGCTCCACCAACCAAGATGGACGCTTTCCAGTTGACCGAAGAAGGCTACTACGGCATCTACGGCAAAGCGGGCGCGCGCATGGAAATGCCCGGCTGTTCGCTGTGCATGGGCAACCAGGCACGCGTAGCTGCCAAGTCCACCGTCGTCTCCACCTCCACGCGGAACTTTCCGAACCGTCTGGGCGATGGCGCCGATGTATACCTGGCATCTGCCGAGCTGGCGTCGGTTGCGTCGATTCTGGGTCGCCTGCCGACCGTTGAGGAATACATGGGCTACGCTGCTGAAATCAACAGCATGGCCAGCGATATCTATCGCTATATGAACTTCAACGAAATCGAGTCCTACCAGAAAGCAGCAGCGTCTATTCCAGTCGCTCAGCTGTAAGCAACAAGCACTTGAAGAACCCCGCCTGGTGCGGGGTTTTTTATTTTTATAAACCTTAAGCTTAGATGCCTTTCAAACCACCGCACATCATTCCTACATTAAATTAAGTTTAACCGGGTAAATCTCTAAATAATCAGGTCTAATGACGAATAGGTTGTTACTGAATTTGGAGAGAACACGTTGACTAATGTATAGGTTTCCACCAACGCATAAATTGTCTCTAGCGCTGGCAATATTAATCATGTTGTCGCTTCTTCCGGTAACCAACACCCTACAAGCTCGTGATCAGTTTACTTTGTCCGTCGGTGTTTACCAGAACCCCCCCAAGTTACTACTCAACAATGAAGGAGATATATCCGGTATTCTGGGTGATATTCTTGTGGAAATTGCACTTCGTGAAGGATGGTCGCTCAAGCCTGTCGTCTGCAAATGGCAGCAATGTTTGACTATGCTCGAAGACTCGCAAATAGACCTACTCCCCGGCGTTGAGCACAACGATGCCGTAACCGCCAAGCTGGAACTCCATCATGTTCCCGCCCTGCGGAGTTGGTCACAGATTTATCAACGTGACGGTGATGCACTTGAGGTCATACCAGACCTAGAAGGCAAGCGTGTAGCAGTAATCGCAAGATCTGCTCAAGAGCTTTACTTGCAAGACATAACAGATGACTTTGGTGTTAGCGTGGAATTGCTGCCCGTTGACAGCTATGCAGATGGGTTTGCACTGCTTGCCAACGGTGAAGCTGATGCAGTTGTCAGCAATCGTCACTATGGTGACCAGCAAATTTTGTCCATGAGGGTCCAGTCCACTCCGATGTTATTCCAGCCCGCGCAGCTTTTTTTTGCTAGCTTCAATGGCCGGTATAAGGTCGAACTGGAAGTGATCGATGATTATCTCAGTCAGTGGCAAGCTGACCCATATTCTCCCTACCAAGCTATTCTGAGCAAATGGAATGAGGAGAACAAATCGCCCCTGAAGATTCCAGCTTATGTCACCGTCCTCATTTCGCTGCTTGCAGTGATGCTGGTACTCACCCTGGTTTTCAATTATTTACTGCGACTTCGCGTCACCTCGCGCACCAAAGAGCTGGTGTCCAGCGAGCACAGACTGTCAACTATCCTCAACAGTGTTGAAGCTCACATTTACATTAAAGATACAAGTCTGCGTTATCGATATGCGAATCAGGCACTTTGCGATCTACTCGGGAAAACAGCTGCGCAAGTGGTCGGGAAAAGCGATGAAGAGCTTCTTGAATGCGCAACAGCTGCAAAACGACAGAAAAGCGACCGACATGTTATAGAACAGGGATTGAAAACTTCTAGTGAGGATATCAATGCGCTAGACGCAAACGGAACCCTACGCATCTATGGATCAGTAAAGGCTCCCCTCCGTGATGCCAACGATGTTATCTATGGGTTGTGTGGTATCGATACTGACATAACTGAGTTTCGAAACATTCAGAGTGCCATTGACCAACTTGAATCCTATGATCCGTTGACCGGCCTGCCCAACCGCCTTCTGATGCTCGAGCGCCTTCTTCATGCACTTGCCAATCAGGCGCGGACCGGCTTTGAAGGCGCATTACTTTTTATAGATCTGGATAACTTTAAAAACCTCAACGACACCCTTGGCCATGAAAAAGGTGATGATTTACTGGTGATGATTGCCGCTAGACTTAAAGAGCATATGGGTGCATTGAACACCCTCGCACGTCCAGGCGGAGATGAGTTCGTCATAATCCTAGAAGGTTTGCACCAGAACCTGGAAAAAGCAGCTTATATGGCCAAGCTCGATGCTCAGAACATCCTTCAATACATAAGCAAACCCTATTTTATTGACCATGAAAACCATATTGTTTCGGCCAGCATCGGTATTGTGATGTTTACTGATAGTCCAAACAATACTGAGGAGCTGCTCAAAAGGGCCGAGCTGGCGATGTATGATGCCAAGCACTCCGGCCGTAATAACCTGCGCTTTTTCAACCCAATTATGCAAGCTGAGGCAAGTAAACGTGCACGAATTGAATCAGGCCTGCGCCAAGCAGTCGAACTGAACCAGTTGCAGCTCTATGTGCAGCCGCAAGTGGATCAAGTCGGTAGAGTGCTAGGCATGGAAGCATTGTTGCGATGGACGCATCCAAAAGATGGAGCAATTTCACCCAGCGTATTTATCCCAATTGCAGAGTCCAGTGGCTTGATCATCCGTCTTGGCGAATGGGTGCTACGCGAAGCTTGCAAGCTTCTCGACACATGGTCTCAGCAGACTGACATGGCGCACCTAACACTCGCTGTCAATATCAGCCCTATTCAATTTCACCATCCCGATTTTGTAACGATGCTGAACACTCTTCTTGAACAAAGCCGATTCAATCCTGAGAAGCTTGAGCTCGAACTTACAGAAGGGTTGTTGATTGAAAACATAGAACTTACGGTAGATCGTATGCGAGATTTAGGTGCGTACGGCATACGCTTCTCTCTGGACGATTTCGGGACAGGTTACGCGTCATTGAGTTATCTCAAGCTGCTTCCATTTTTTCAGCTTAAAATCGATCAATCGTTCGTTCGTGATCTGCTGACCAATGCCGATGATGTCGCCATTATCACCACAATCGTCGCCCTCGGTAATAGCCTTGATTTGCGCGTTATTGCTGAAGGTGTTGAAACTAAAGAACAGCAAACCCGACTGTTACAGCTCGGCTGTCTATATTACCAAGGCTACTATTTTGGACGCCCTGGTCCAGCAGCCAACTTGGGGGCTCCAGCCTGACATCATAAGTACAATCGTGAGACGAACGGCAAGCAACAGCTATAGCATGCTGCAATCTTGGCAGCTAGAATACGCGCCTTTCCGCTTTAGTATCCGGCCCAGCCGCGTCGCCCGTGAGGTTCAGCATGTCCAAGGTCCTGTCGACCAGTCCCAAAGTCGGTTTCATCAGTCTGGGTTGCCCCAAGGCACTGGTAGATTCCGAGCGCATTCTCACCCAGCTGCGCATCGAGGGCTATCAGGTCGTACCCACCTATGAAGATGCTGATGTCGTGGTGGTCAACACCTGTGGTTTCATCGACAGCGCCAAAGCTGAATCCCTGGACGCTATTGGCGAGGCGAT
>Ga0307487_1000300_pt1 | contig 39811 bp, 28 predicted proteins | sample CBIW12metaG_FD_203665 | JGI IMG/M metagenome (GOLD analysis project Ga0307487, IMG submission 203665) | Sea-ice brine microbial communities from Beaufort Sea near Barrow, Alaska, United States - CBIW 1.2 | ecosystem: Environmental > Aquatic > Marine > Coastal | place: USA: Alaska | collected... | reverse complement strand
CAGCTACGGTTGCGATAGCTGCGGTAAGGGTGGTTTTACCATGGTCAACGTGTCCAATAGTACCGACGTTGACGTGTGGCTTGTTGCGTTCAAACTTGGCCTTTGCCATGGGGTATTCCTCTTTATTGGTGAATCATAATGAATAGCTGTTTGACGGCTTATGACAGAGTTAAAACCATCAAACCGTTGACGCTATGGCGTATCTACTGAAATATCATCTTTTAGCTTAGTTACTTAACTAACTTATATTGGCACTACTTTATATGGGCGCTATGCTAATTTTTTCAATCTAATTAGTATGTAAAACAATGGCATTACATACTAATTAATATACTGACAGCACTAAAAGGCAACACCTCAGTGTCACCTTTGAATCATTATTTGCCGAGTCTGCTGAATTTTTTCAATATCGGCCAAAAGTTTATAATGGTGTTATATAAGATTGATATGGTTGTAGCCCGCTTCTTCATATCATGCCTAAATTGTACATCGACCACGCAAACTTGAATAATAAATGGAGCTCATATTGAGAATTGAACTCAAGACCTCTCCCTTACCAAGGGAGTGCTCTACCGCTGAGCTATATGAGCGTATTTTAGACAACCAGTAGGTTATACTAAAAAATATCACGAAGCAGTATATACTATATCAGCCAACTGTCATGATGAATTATTCGTCGCTATTTAAAGCTACCATTTGCGATTGATGCCACATGTATGGAGCGGGTGGCGGGAATCGAACCCGCGTCATTAGCTTGGAAGGCTAAGGTGTTACCATTATACCACACCCGCATTAACTCTATATTTAGCCAAAAACAATCTTGGTATCAAACCAGTAATCGTTTTGATTTAGAGTATGCTTGGCGCTATGACAAACTATAGAAAAATATGGTGGTGGGAGAAGGATTCGAACCTTCGAAGCTTTCGCGACAGATTTACAGTCTGTTGGGTTTGACCGCTCCCCAATCCCACCTTAGGTTGCTTTTGATAAAAGTGACTTTTAATCAAAATAAATTTAAATTAAAGCAATTCTATAAAAAGCTACTTTGAGAGAGATGGTGCCGACTGCCGGGATCGAACTGGCGACCTACGCATTACAAGTGCGTTGCTCTACCAACTGAGCTAAGTCGGCTTGTTCTCTCAAAGTGGGGTGTATTCTATCAAATATATTGTAGAACACAACCCCTATTTCTATATTTTTGCATTATTTTTGATAAATAATTTTAACTGTTTGATTGTGCTACTGTTTTTATAAGCATTAAACGCTATTATTTTTAACGACGCAGGGCTATAGCTTATAAAGCAGCTCATCAAAAATATTTCTTAGCGAATTCGCAAGCCATCGCAAGCCATTTTTACCGCTTTAACTAAGGCCAACGCTTTTTTATTGGTCTCATCCCACTCTGCTTCTGGAATCGAATCAGCAACCACACCAGCACCCGCTTGAATATGTATCTTACCTCGGCGCATAACTGCGGTTCGAATGGCAATAGCCGTGTCCATATTGCCATTCCAGCCTAGATAGCCTACCGATCCGCCGAATACTGTCCGGCGTACTGGTTCAACCTCATCTATAATCTGCATTGCGCGGATTTTGGGTGCACCTGAGAGCGTACCTGCTGGGAAGGTCGCGCAAAACACATCAAGCGCGTCTTTATCAGGCAATATGGTACCTTCGACATTGGACGCGATATGCATCACTTGCGAGTAGCGCTCAATGAACATTTTTTCGGTCACTTTGACGCTGCCATACTCACAGACGCGGCCAATATCATTACGTCCTAAATCAATCAACATTAAATGTTCGGCAATTTCTTTTTTATCGCTGAGTAGCTCTTTTTCAAGCGCTATGTCTTCGGCTTCATCTTGGCCACGTTTACGAGTTCCCGCTAATGGACGGACAGTAACTTTGCCGTTTTCAATACGGGACAAGATCTCAGGAGAGGCCCCAATAATATCGAAGCGCTTATGATCATCAAGAGTATAACCGTGGACTAAAAATAGATATGGCGACGGGTTTAAAAACCGTAGCGCGCGATATACGGCAAGGGAGTCGCCCGTATAGTCTGCAGTCAAACGCTGTGCAGGAACGACTTGCATCACGTCTCCTGCCAGAATGTAGTCTTTAATTTTATTGACATCGGCGCAGTATTTTTCTTGTCCCGTTTGCGATACAAACTTTGGGGTTGGCATAATCGGCGCGCTTAGGTCGGGCATTTCGGCGAGCTTGTCTTCGATTTTTTCAAGCTCACGAATAGCAGCACCATAGCCATCTTCATCATTACAATCGGCATAGACAATAATAGATAAGGTGTTTTCTAGGTTGTCAAAAACGATCACACTCATCGATAGCATCAACCACATATCAGGCAAGGACATCGGATTGGGCGCGTCAGACAGACCAACGCTTGGCTCGATAACGCGCACCATATCATAACCAAAGTAGCCTACTAGCCCGCCACTAAAGCTAGGTAATGCTTCGATGTCATCCGATGTTGGCATCTTATAGCCTGCCATCAGCTTACGAATGTAGTCGAACGGCTCATCAACCGCGTTGATATCAATATGATCGTCTTTTTTGATGGTCATATTGCCATCTGCATATTGCAAAATAAGATCACTACCTAAGCCAATCATCGAATAACGTGCCCAACGCTCACCGCCTACCACTGACTCAAACAAGTACGCTGAGCCACTTAAATCTCGTACTTTAGAAAACACAGATACGGGAGTCTGAGCATCCATTAAACGTTTTTTAACCAGTGGCGCGTGGCTAAAGCCACGATTTCTAAAGGCTTGATATTCTTCAAAGGTTATCATAGTAAATAGTCTCTTAGCACAATTTTGGCAAAAGATGAGCGTAGTAAAAACAGGGATCACAAACAATAGAATGACAGCACGCATTGATATTCTAGTAAATATAGCATGCTATAAATAGCGGACATCCACCGCTCTGAAGTGGCTAAAATCTAGCACGCCAGTATAACAAAACTGACTGATGTTATTATTGTTTAGGCGAACTGAACAGTTTGCGAATCAATATACTGCCAGCTTATAAATTAGTACTTATAAGCTGGTGGAAATCTGAAGGTAAAAGATAGATTTAAGATATCAATTACGCACCGCCCATATTGAACAGCCATAGGGCTAATCCAATAATGATAATGGCAATAAAGACCCAGATAAACCAACTACCACTGGGTTTTTTCTCTACATAACCGGCATTAGCAGGGTTGTCAATAGCCTGATCCATGGCATTATTACCTTCAGTACCAAGATCACGAGCCTGACCTAAATTAGCCGTTCCTGAGAATTGCGCAGTGGCCGCTTGCTTGGCACGTAGCACGTCTGGATCGGCTTCTTCTTGTAGCTCAGTCTTGGTGGTTTTATCGTGCTCTGGACTGACTACTGGCTTTTGTCGCGCAGTCGGTTCTTGATGAACGGTTGGTTCTGTCGCTACTGGTTCGCGGGCTACTGGCTCACTGTTTACCGATTCATTGTTTAGTGGCGTTTTATTTGGTGTCTCGTTAGAAGTATCGTTGGACATCACTGTCTCCTGCTTATGAGCCATACTTGGCGATGAAGTTAATGAAGGTACAGGGTCTACCACGTCAGTGACTGGCGCGTCCGTACTTTCCGTAGTAGAAGAGGAAATCGCAGTAGAAGACAACACTTCTTCAATTATTGTCTCCTTTACGACTGGCTCATCTGTCTTACTTGCTCTTTCTGTATCATTTGCCTCAGTACTGGCGCTAACCGTTTCCTCTGCAACAACGGGTTTTGCTGGAGAAGAAACCGCAGGCTGAGCGTCTGTTGTTTCTGAATCAGATAATGGCGTTGATGAAGAAGCTACCTCAGCAGTATCAGCCACTTCTTCATCAACTACAGGCACAGGCTTTGCTTCCATATCTGGGGTATCTGTACTGGTTACTTTCGCTGCTTTTAAGGCAGGCTCTTCAACACTATCAGAGTTATCATCTACCGCTAAGTCATCAGCTGCCGCTATTGGCTTCATTACTTGGAAAGAAAAACTGGCAAAACCAAGGGTATCATCGGCCTTGAGAGGCTTAGACTGGTTGCCCTCAATGCGCGCATCATTAATAAACGTACCGTTCGATGAGTCCAAATCTTTAACGTACAACTTACCGTTTAGCACGCTAAGCAGCGCATGATTACGTGATACTTGCTTACTGCCCAGCACCACATCATTATCGCTACCACGCCCTACTGATAGGCTATCACTGACATTTAATGTTAAGTCACCAAGCGCTTCGGTTAAGGCGTTAAGATACCAATTATTTGCTTCGTCTGCTTCTAATACCGTGTCTGCTTTGGTCATACCTTTATCCTCTAAGTTGCTCGTCATACTATTACTCCTTATTATTTAATTTATCATTCAATGTTTGATCCAGTATTATTATTAAATACTTATATATTTTTGTGATTAGTCATTACCTTGCTATTCAAAATCTTGTTATCCAAAGAATCAGATAAATCAACCGCCCTCTTTTGTTTTAGCAGCGTTACAACCTAGTATAAGACCCTTGCTGTTGCTGTATGCTTATTTAGAAAAAAAATGGGGTTTGATTATTCCGCGTAGCTTATCATAAGGGATGCTGAGAATTGGCATACCGTAAGCGTAGGGGCCAATTGAATAATGCTGATAGCGAATATCAATGCCCTTATCGGTCAACGTAACGTTATCACTTGGGGTAAATGGCCAGTTTTTCTCGTAGCTACTAACATCCTGATCAACCGTTTTAACCCATGTTTTATAAGCAGCGTAAGCTTGCGCCTCAAAACGTGATTTTTGGCCCTTCTGTAACATGTCTACAAGCTGCACTTGCTTTTTAGTACTCGGATCAAATATTAAATATTCGCTATAAGGCATGCCGTGAGCGCCCCCTGTAAAGACATAAGAATTAATTTCGAACAACTCAAAGTTATCTATATGACCTAAATAATCAGGCGTTACTGTTAAGGTATACGACCATGAGCTGCTAGTAGGCATGTCATCGGCAAATTGTGATTTGGTAAAAGTATCGATGGCCGTTTTGACATCTTTTGCACTGCTACTTTTTTTGCTGACTGCAGACTCGCTAGGCTGACTATTAACAACAAGGTTGTCTATACGGGTATTAGTAATGTCATTTATCCAGCGATGATTGGTTTTAAGGTACTTGACCTCAATTTCTGGACAGTTCTGGCGCTCACTACAACTGTCTTGTACTGTTTTAGGGAGCTCATAATCGAGATAGTCGCTACTGCTGATAAGCGTGCTTGCACTCACTGATAGGCTTGTTGCTCCAAGTAGTACGCCACTGCCCAACACACTTAACTTACCCAATCCACCCAACATAGTCATTAAGCGCAGATAGCTTGGTTTAATCGTTAGTTGCTGAGCCACGAACGGCTTGGTGGTAACAGATTGAGTCGTTATTGGCATATACCCTCTTTGATAATCGGATGTCATTTGTTATAAACAGCATTTATTATGAATAGCAGTATTAACAGTCTACCGTAACCACTGCGGCGTATTGTTGGAACACTGTTTGTGTTTTTAAGGTGTTTCTACTTCTAGAAAAATAACTTGAAATTGCTATAGTCAGTCCATAATAAAATAGGTACAGATATGATAACGTGCTACTGGTACAAATTTTACTCGCTTGCTGTGTGGCTGCGCCACTCCAGAGGCTTCGAAAAATTTATCCTAGTAACACTGTGTTTTTTCTAAAGTGAATCAACTATATTTATAAAATAAACAATCGACAGACAATAAAAAAGACACGTCTAGCGTGTCTTATAGCTCACAGATACATCCATTTTTGGGCGAATTTCAACATAGCAGTAAGCAACTAAGTAGTGTAAAACTGTAGTGGCCAACTAACGATGACTTCAATAGCTTGTTTTAGAGGGTTCCATTACTTTGGGTTACTTTGGATAGCCTATTAACTAAACTGATGGTTTAAGCTAAAAAAACCGGCTTTCCTAAACTGTCGTTAAAAAATTGGAAAATTAGCCACCATGAACATACGTTTTTTATGTTCTAAACATTGCTGCAGTTGGTGTTAGCCCGACATAAGCCATTCCTGCTTGATTCATCCAATGTGGCTGAACAATACCATGTTGTAAAATTGCATGAATATCTCTGTGTGCCCTTTCTATTTTATATTCTTTGTATAAAGAGGAGGTTCCCGCAACCGCATAAATCTCCGATAGCATAGCCCTTGCTTCTCTTGCAGCTTCACATGACGCCGCCCATACATCAGCGAGTTGCTCATCAGTAAAGGTGTTTTTCTTCTGTGATTCTTCCCATAGTTTTGCGACACTACTGTGTAATTGTGAACGTTTGGATGCTAACAAGGTCTTACTTTTTGCTATGGCAGCTTGCACAGTTGCACGGTCGCGTAGATCCGGATTTTTCCCAGGTGTCACCCTATCTAAACACATTTTAAGTAAATCGTCCGTGGCCGCTTTTAAAACCCCTAAAGCCATCGCAGCACAACCGGCAGAATTAATACAACCAATAGGTAAACGGCTATAGGCATTATCAATGGCTATTGGACTATCAAAATCTACAGCATACTGTTCTTTTACAAAAGTATCTTCTATCACTATATCGTGACTGCCTGTACCGTTTAATCCACCCACATTCCATGTATCAATTACTTTGATGTCGTCTTTTGGAATGAAAAATAATTTTAAGTTCGCACTTGGACCCAGGGTAGCAGGGGCGTCTTCCGAGGTAATTAGACAGCGTAAAACAAACCAATCGGCTAACTCACATCCGGATACTAAGGTCCATTGACCGGACACTATATAGCCTCCAGGAACGACCTTAGCGACACCTTCAGGACGTGCTGAGTTGGCATAAACATGAGAGGGGTCGCTATATACCTCCTGCATACTGGTTTCGTCCAAATAACGTCCAAAAGTACAGGCTAGGTGATTGTTCCAAACAATCCAAGCGACGGAAGCTTCAGCACTGGCCAATATTTCATAGACTTTTAAGGTTTCTATAGGATTGTCTTCCCATCCCCCTAAAAATCTTGGCAACCCCATTCTAAATAATTCGAGGTCTGAGAGCCGTTCAACAACCGTTGAAGCAAGCCTTCTGGCGCTTTCTGTTTCTTCTCTATATGAAACGGCTAAGTCGTAAATATCCTTGGCTGCATCCGTTGGTAGGTTTTTTTTGATTTTTAATGATGATATATGACTCATGTTTTAACCTCTGCTAGGGTTTGTTTAAACTAGTAGTCCACTACTGTCTTCTGTCTGACGTAGATGCTCTTGTACAGGAGCATCTCTGTATAACGGAAAGAAGTCTGACTCCAGTTCAACCTCAGTAAGCTCATTGTTGGCTATTACTAATTTTGTGTACTTTTCTAAGTTAGAAATGAGTCTCCATGTTTTAAATTCTAATTCTTGAGAGCTGAATCCTTTTTTATATTCGTACAAAGAATCCGAGCTACATCCCAAACCACCACCAAAATGTAATATTTTATACCCATTTTTTCTGCCCCACTCTCTAGCAGTATGAGTAATTAATTTAGAGGGCTGTAAATTTCTATAGTCATCAAGAGTGCCACCTAAATAGAATTGCATAATCCCAGATTCTTTACAGATCGTATATATAGAAGAAGCTATAGCATTATCGTCCTGATAAGCAGTTACTAAAAACAGTCTATCTTGAAGATTGTTAGCCAATTCATGAATATAATGGTCATCGAAAAAATAATATTCACTGGCTCCAACCTTGGTCATGGTTTCTCGATAGATTTCTGAGAATACTTTTATTCTTTGTTCAGATAAATCTTCAATTTTAGCAATTACATTCATCTTTAAAGCTTTTTTAATACCTCTGCGATGTTGGTTTTGAGTTTCTTTCCAATGCTCATCTTTAGATTTAGATAAATCAGATATTAAAGTAAATCCATGAGCAATTGATGTACCAATAGTACTGTTCCATTCTTTATTGAGAATAGGGTTCAGCCTTGTAAATAAAGAAACACAACCTGCTTTATAAAGAAATGTTTTTATCTCTTCCAAAATTATATCTATTTCAAGATGAGTTAGAGATTTATCTATCACTGGGCCACCGTAGCCATAGGGTGACATAGCATCCCAATAGTCATCATCAATATCTCTTATTATTATTGGTAAAAAAAACTTTTTTTCTTCATATTCGGCGATAATACCTCGAGGTCTACCCTCCTCTATTGCATTTGAAGCATTAATCCAGCCAGATAAATGATATATATCGAACTTATACTTTAAAATTTCTTCATCCCAGCTATCATTTATTTCCGTAAAATATACTTCAACATCCTTCATTTAAATAACCCTTTTTAGTTTTATTTTAGAATGAGACAATCAGAATTTAGCCAAGTATTGGGGTGTAACAGAGCAAAGAATAGCTTTGGTTAATATTATTACACTAATATATTCATGTTATTACATTTATGTATCCATAATAACGAATATATTGAAGAAGTCTAGTTTTATTTGATATTATTCAGAGAGCTTAGTCAGAGAGATTAGATAGGTATCTTCAAGCTTGTCGGCAGGTGTTATGTTAATAATTACAATGAAATAGACAGACAACAAAAAAGACACGTCTAGCGTGTCTTTTTTGTTGTTAGTAGGTAAATATTGCGGTAATAAAAGGAAAAACCAAGGGCTTGGTTTTAATGTTCGCGAGTATTACTAAAAGTAATTTCCGGATAGCGCTCTTGCATGAGTTGCAGGTTAACTCTTGAAGGTGCGAGATAAGTCAAATAACCACCGCCATCGAGTGATAGTTGGTCATGGGCTTTACGTTTAAATTTCGCTAGAGCAACTTCATCATCACAATGAATCCAGCGTACCGTGGCAATAGATACCGGCTCAAAAGTACACTGAACTTTGTACTCTTCTTTTAGACGATGCGCCACCACTTCAAACTGTAGCACCCCAACCGCGCCTAGGACTAAATCGTTATTAATCTGCGGCATAAATACCTGCGTGGCACCCTCTTCACTCAGTTGTTTCAGGCCTTTTTGTAAAGCTTTAGATTTGAGTGGATCTCTCAGCACTACGCGGCGAAATAACTCAGGGGCAAAGTGCGGTATACCCGTGAAATTCAGCGCCTCGCCCTCGGTGAAGCTGTCACCAATAGAGATAGTCCCATGATTGTGCAAGCCAATGATATCACCGGGATAGGCTTCTTCTAACGCTTCACGATCGCCAGCCAAAAATGTCAAAGCATCGGCAATACGCACGTTTTTATCCAGACGCACATGCTTCATTTTCATGCCTTTCTCGTACTTGCCTGAGCACACACGTAAGAAGGCGATGCGGTCGCGGTGACGCGGATCCATATTGGCCTGTATTTTAAACACGAAGCCTGTAAAGTCAGTCTCGGTAGCGGCAATTTCCCGCTCGTTCGCAGGATGGGCTTTTGGCGGCGGCGCATACTTTACCAACGTATCGAGTACCATGTTGACCCCGAAGTTGCCCAACGCCGTTCCGAACAATACAGGGGTCATCTCGCCCGCCAAGAATGCCTCAACGCTGAAATCTTCTAGCGCCATCTGTACGAGCTCAAGCGACTCTTCAAAGGCATTAAACATCAGCTCGCCCAAACGCTCGCGAACATCAGGATAGTCATAGCCATCACGGGTTTCGACAATAGTGGTCTTACCGCCATTACCTTTTTCATAAAAGTAGGTCTTGTTTTCGGTCAAATGGTAAACCCCAACAAAATCTTGCCCCATACCGATAGGCCATGTCAGCGGAATACATTTAATTTTTAATACCGATTCAATCTCACTCAGAAGCTCAAGCGGTTCGCGAACCTGTCTATCGAGTTTATTCACAAACGAGATAATCGGCGTATCACGCATCCGGCACACTTCCATCAGCTTGATGGTACGTTCCTCGACACCTTTCGCGCCATCAACCATCATCAGCGCGCTATCCACTGCGGTTAATGTGCGATAAGTATCTTCACTAAAGTCGGCATGACCGGGGGTATCTAGCAAGTTGACCACATGCTCTTGATACGGAAACTGCATGACTGAGGTGGTAATAGAGATACCACGCTCTTGCTCCATGCTCATCCAATCTGAGGTAGCGTGGCGGTCAGTCTTGCGACCTTTAACTTCGCCCACGACCTGAATGGCTTGACCCCATAACAATAACTTTTCGGTCATGGTGGTCTTACCGGCATCAGGATGCGAGATGATAGCAAAGGTGCGGCGTTTGGCAACCTCACGGGCAAGCTTAGTTGCTGAGAGCTTGGCTGTTGAAAGTTTGGTGTCTGCGCTCATAATCAATAACTTATCGTTAAATTTTGGAAGAAAATAGCAGGATTTGATAAAAGGTTTAATAGTAGATATGAAAGATTTTAGTGCGCATATTGTAGCGGATTTATGGTCAAGATGCTATTTTTGCTGGCTTTTATCAAAATGACGATAAGTGCAGAGCAATGATAATAAATACAAAATAAAAAAGGCAATAAAGCGGCATTACTGCCAATCCTTATCACCCTTTTAATACATAAAACCTTAATCTATGAATTACTTTTTAGTAATAAAGGTCTATTTTTTCTGCCAAGAAGTCGGCTGCCACGTCATTTACTAAGGTGCAATCAACCACCCCGCGTAAACTGTCTGTGTTGGGATCAGTAGTGCCATCAGCGATATAATCCGCGTCATAAATATCATTATCATACTCGATACCCGTGTATCGATAAGCAGGCTGACTCCCTGTTTCAAAAAACCTCACTTACGCTGCTTTTTGATCATTACCAATACCTACCCCAAAGCGAGACGTACTAAAATCTCTACTATCGCTAAAGCGGTCTTCGGCAGCATCGATCCATTTATCGAGTGATTCGTACCCTGTTCTATTCTTACCATTGAAGGAAAAAAATGAGCGTTCACTAGTGGTCACAGGAATGTAGCAAACCGAACCGCTTGGAAAACTTACATCTACAGGTATTTTAGGATAATTATTCAAACCAGTAATAATGCCGCGACTATTATCTATCGGAATACCCGCGCTATAACTGTTCGCTTTCCGACCTGATAGATTTAGGGTTCTATAAGTGGTTTCAAAGTTGAGTTGTCGATTGCTATTTTTCTCATAAATAGGACGCTTGACCGTACGATTATTGACTTCGATATTATTATTTTCAAGGCTACCTTCAAAATCGTCTGCTAACACCGTTTTATCTAGACTATTCAACCCTTGGTTATTATAATTATTGATAATATTTTTAATTTTAATTTCACGAGCGCCAGTACGATATACCCAGTCAATTCTAGCAATTGCACTGGCATTCGCTTGGTTATCATAGCTACGATCAAAGCTACTCACCGTAAACTCGTTACCACTGCCACCTGAGCCGTAAATACCCTCTTCTTCACCGCAGCCAGTAAGGGTCATGGCGAGTAACGATAAAGCGAGAGGTGCCATCACTAGTTTGTTCATCGTAGGAAATCCTTGTTATCAAAGTGATCTAATTACTCATTTTGATGATTTTTGTATTAACTTTTATACGGTTAGTTTACCTCAGTGCAACTGTTACTTATATGGAGCTTGTACTGGCTTTTATTAATTGGTAAGTCTTACTTACAAATCCATAGCATACCTTTACCACGGCTATATAGAACTGGCTACTTAGTTTGTTATGCTAGGTGGACTATTTGAAAGTTAGTTATCAAAATAATTTATAAAAGCTCGTATAATTCATATAAAAGGATCTGTTATGAAAACATTATATTCTACTAAAGCTACGGTTACTGGCGGTCGTACAGGCAATGCCAGTCTTGAAGACAGCGACCTGAAGATCAATATGGTAGCGCCAGGCTCTGGAGAAGATGGCAATAATCCAGAACAATTATTTGCTATGGGCTATGCCGCCTGCTTTGATGGTGCGCTAGCTGTAGTCAAAAAAATGGAAAAAGCCAGCTTCGGTTCGACGACTGAAGCGAGTGTGTCTTTATTACAGGGTGATGGTCACAACTATAATCTCGCTGTAAAACTCCATATTATTGCTGAAAGTACAGATCTATCAGCTGACGAGTTCCAAAAACTGGTCGAAAAAGCGAATGAGGTTTGCCCTTATTCTAAAGCCACTCACGGTAATATCGATGTTGAAGTGACTTCAGAAGTAAAATCATAAAAAGTCTTTGTTAAAGTAGCATCGTCAAAGTAGCTTGCTTGAAGTAAAAAGTAGCTTGCTTGAAGTAAACAGAAACGCCAAGTATTATTTAAGAGAATCCAGTAAGCACTGGGTTCTTTTTTTATGGACTTTGTTTATGGCTAATGTTTATGAGCTACACTTTTTAGCACATACACATCGCAACGGCTCAGAAGGTTCGGCACGTGCTGATTTTAACGTTATAATAAGAGCAACTTTTTAACTTATACCTAATTTATCTGATACTTAATAAGTGACCTTTATGACCGACAACCTGACCGACAGTGACCACAACTCCCACCTAGCCCTTGACCCTGCTATGCTACCCAGCTTCGATACTATGCCTAATGTGGCGACTATGGACACCAGTCACGTGGACAAGGACAAGCCACCATTTATCTTAGTTGATGGCTCTTATTATCTGTTTCGTACTTATCATGCGCTGCCGAAGATGACCACTACTCAAGGTCAACATACCAACGCCATTCGCGGTACGCTAAATGCACTATTAAAAGTCATGCGTCGCTATCATCCGACCCATATGGCGGTCTGTTTTGATACCAAATCACCTACTTTTCGCCATCACTTGTCTACGGACTACAAAGCCGCCCGCCCGCCGATGGATATTGAGCTGGCGCAGCAAATTTCTTATTTGCATCGCTTAGTGAAGGCATTAGGGATTCCGCTACTGCGTATTGAAGGCGCGGAAGCCGATGATATTATCGGTACATTGGCGCATCGTGCTGTTGCCGAAGGTCATCATGTGGTCATATCGACCGGTGATAAAGATATGGCACAACTGGTCAACGATTGCGTTATTTTAGAAGACAGCTTCACAGGTAAAATTACCGATAGCCAAGGGGTCGTCGATAAATTTGGTATTAAACCGGATCAAATGATTGATTTTTTAACCTTGATGGGCGACTCGTCTGACGGTATCAAAGGCGTACCGGGCATTGGCAAAAAGACCGCCAAGGATTTGCTTAATGAATATGGCAATATCGAGAATATGTTGCAAAATGTCGCGAATATTAAAGGTCGTGGGGCGAAAAACTTGGCCGAATATGCAGATGATATTCCATTGAATGCTCAGCTAGCAACTATCGTTACTGACTTGGATATCGGCCAAGATTGGGGCGACTTAAAGATTAATACGGACCCTTGTGCGTATATTGATGAGCTGCGTAACTTATATGGTGAGCTTGAGTTTAAAAATGAGCTGGCCTCGCTTGACCATCCCAATCACCCAGCGAACGGCTCGCAAAGTGTCAAAGACAGCCAAGCAAACGCAGAGTCGCAAGCGCAAATCGCCAAATCATTACAGTCTACCAAAATTGACAATATCAAAAACAGTAACAATCATGACCGAGCATGGCATACCATTTTAGATATGCCTGCTTTTGCTAGCTTAGTTGAACAATTAGAAGCCGCCCCGCACTTTGTTATCGATACTGAAACCACCAGCGTTTATTGGCGTCAAGCTGAATTGGTTGGCTTGTCTTTTGCGACGAAAGCGCATGAAGCCTACTACATTCCACTAACCCACAATTTAGAAGGTGATGAGCTAACCGCAAAGCAACTTAATCGCGATACGGTCCTTGCCCGCCTGAAACCCATTTTAGAAAATTCAAATATTGGTAAAATTGGTCAGCATCTAAAATACGATGCGCATATTCTCAGTCATTACGACATCGACCTACTGGGCAACATCCATGACAAGCCTAACAATTGGGCGATGGATACCATGCTTGCCAGTTATGTGATTAATGCGGCGGTAACTCGTCACGGTATGGACGATTTGGCACGACATTATTTGCAAACGCAAACCATTACTTATGAAGATGTCGCCGGTAAAGGTGCTAAGCAGGTGACATTCGATCAGGTTGCTATTGATATTGCTAGCGACTACGCCTGTGAAGATGCGGATATCACCTATCAGTTGTTCGATATTTTTAGCGAAAAACTTGCAGAAGACGACAATAACGCTAAGCTACTGCACGAGTTAGAAATTCCAACCGCTGAGATTTTATGCCAGATGGAAACCCACGGTATCTTAATTAAACGCTCGTTTTTAAATGAATTGTCAAAACGTTTTGATGAAGAAATTATTGCGCTAGAGCAACGTGCTTATGAAGTCGCTGGCGAAGAGTTTAATGTAGGCTCTCCCAAACAGCTTGGTGAGATGCTGTTTGATAAACTCGGCGTCATCGGTGGTAAAAAGACTAAGTCGGGTCAGTACTCAACGGGCGAAGCGGTATTGTCCAAGATTGACCACCCACTGGCTGATATTGTCTTGGAATATCGCGGCTTAGCGAAACTTAAAAGCACTTATACTGATGCGCTTGATGCGGTTGCAGACGCTAAGACTGATCGCGTTCATACCAGCTATCATCAAGCGCTGACCAGTACCGGTAGACTGTCATCAACAGATCCTAACTTGCAAAATATTCCAATTCGTACTGCCACCGGTCGCCTGATTCGCCAAGCCTTTATCGCGCCAGAAGGCCGCGTTATTTTAGCAGCGGATTACTCGCAAATTGAGCTAAGACTAATGGCGCATTTCTCAGGCGATGAAAATCTGACCCGTGCCTTTAACGAAGGGCTGGATATTCATACCGCTACTGCTGCTGAAGTATTGGGCAAAGCGGTCGATGACGTCAGTGCTACTGAACGTCGTAACGCTAAAGCTATCAACTTCGGGCTGTTGTACGGCATGAGCGCCTTTGGACTGGCTAAGCAACTCCAGATGAGTCGTGGCGAGGCTCAGGCCTATATCGATATGTACTTCGACCGTTATCCCAGTGTCAAAGAATATATGATAAATACTCGTGCCAGCGCCTATGAAAAAGGCTATGTCGAAACCTTATTAGGCCGTAAGCTCTACACGCCTGATATTAATAATAGCAATCGCATGGTCAAGCAAGGTGCTGAACGCGCGGCTATTAATGCACCATTACAAGGCTCCGCAGCAGATATCATTAAGCTGGCGATGATTGCCGTCGATAAGGTCTTGCCAAAAGCACAGGCAAAAATGCTGCTACAGGTTCATGATGAACTGGTATTCGAAGTCGATGCCGACAAAGCTAACGAAGTTGCCCAACTGATTACAAACGCCATGCAAGACGTCTTGTCAGTAACTGCAAAAGACAAAGGCTGGGATGTGAACTTTGCCGTACCGTTATTGGTTGAGACCGATATTGGTCAGAATTGGGATGAGGCGCATTAACAATAGCCGCATTAACAGTCGGATGACATAACCTTTTGTATTGCTTTATTTGAATCCAACCCAACTGACTGCAAAAGCGTCCACAGATTTTTAGAATTTATTGAATCTGTGGCGTTCAGATTCAGTGCTGGCAGCATATTAAGATTAGCAATATAATAGACCAACGTTAAACTATTCTTTTTACAAGGAATATTCAACGTTTAAAGTGAGCTCTCGGGCTCACTTTTTTATTCTTTATATACGGAGAGATTACCATTTTTACTGAAAACAGTATCATCGAAATTGGTGAGGCAACTGTCTTAGTCCTGTGTTTGCTGCGTTGTATGCAATATGCTGTACAAAGTCACCTCAAACAGGGGCGATATTTTTGGTTGGCATCAGTTTTAATATTCATCAGCGCTATTCGTAGAGAGTTGAGCTATTTGTCAGACTCAATGGTACCAAGCGATTTTATACTTCTAGGTTATTCATACGACGGGTGGGAGGACAGGGTTCTCTTAGCTATCATCCTAGTTACTATTGGTTTATTGATTTACTCACGGCATTATTTTTGGACTGTTTTAAAGAACATCTCCCTATTCTTATACCTTAGCGTTACGATTTTAGTGCTCATTCAATATATGGGAGAGAACGCCATTATAATTCCATATGCCTTTGGTGAGATAGTCGAAGAGCTGGCTGAGAACGTCATATATATTATTGCCCTGATTTATTTGTGGACCTTTACATTAGCAGATTTTGAATCACGCTTAGCGAGTAGACCAGATCTTTATATGGCTCGCAATAACGTAACTATGTAATAAAGTAATCATACAATAAAGTAACTACGCAACAGCAAGCGACGCTGTATCAAACGTCACAGTAACAAACAGCGTCCCAAATGGTAGCCGTTACCTTGTCTCCTCTTCTTACCCCTAGGCATGCGTGCAAGCAAATTATAAAGTCGACGTTGCCTTTTGTCTTACTATTAGTCTTTTATCAGTAATTTGCTATACTAAAAATGAAAGCAAAAAGCGATAATCGTTATTAATAACCATTAAGTGAGTCACTATGAATATATTAATCACCGGCGCATCACGCGGTATCGGCTTGGCTACTGCCAAAAGATTAGCAGCAAAAGACCATAGCGTTGGTCTATTTGATATCGATGATGCTGAGCTTGAGCGTGCAATCAACGATAAAGCCTTTAAAAAAGCACTCAAAGGTAAGCGTATCGTCCATGGTCATCTTGATGTGACTGAGCCTGAAGCATGGGATACTGCCATTGAACATATGATCGATAACTTTGGCAGCATTGATGCCTTAATCAATAACGCTGGAGTACTCGTAGCCGGTACATTACCCACGACCGATTTGGACAAGCAGTTAGCATTAATTGATATTAATTGCAAAGGCGTGCTCATTGGTTGCCATAAGCTTGCTCCCTATTTGGCAGACAGTAAAGACGGTAAAATTATCAACTTATCCTCGGCCTCTGCTATCTATGGACAGCCTGAGATTGCCCCTTATTCTGCCAGTAAGTTTTTTGTACGCGGCTTAACCGAAGCGCTCAATATTGAATACGCTGAACTTGGGATTAAAGTGATTGACGTTATGCCTTTGTGGGTCAAGTCCGATATGACTAAAGACGCAAGCGTTACCAGTATCGATCGCCTTGGTATTAATTTGACGGTTGATGACGTGGCGAAATCCTTGTGCAAACTGAGCACTAGTCGCAACCGTAAGCTAAAAAGCACACATTATCCTATCGGCGTACCCGCCAAGGTTTTACAGAAACTCGCACAGGTATCACCTGATCCGCTCATGCGCTGGATAAATACCAAAGTTGGTGCTAAATAACGGATTGAGCCAACAGTAAGATTGATAGATACAACCCTATCTACGGCTGCCCAACATGGGTGGCCGTTTTTGTCTCACCCTTATATCCTTACATTTTTTGCACATCTTGTGACACCATACTACTGGCGGGAATGCTTATAACGCGCCACACTAAGAGATATAGTGTGATCCACAATTAATAACAAGCGAGGAATATTTTATGGACAATTCAAAAACCCCATTACCTGAAGAGATGGATCGTATCGATGGCGATAATAACCAACAAGTCGATTTGGACAATCCTATGTTACATACTATTGATAATGACGATGTCATCGACAATAGCGCAGGATTTGACAATTCAGAAGTCGGTACTGATGCTACTCAAGGCCTTACGCCAATGCATCGTCAGAATATTGATGAAGCCCGCGTTGATGAAGTGCTAGTCGAAGACAATCTAGACGACAGCGACTATCCTGATATTGTCGATATTGCGGATAGAGAGGCCGCAGAGCATAGCAACAACGATGATTTATAGTTAATAATTTATATTTAATAGTTAATAGTTAGAAGGTGACATTAATCATCATTAGCTTCCCTATATTGAAGTAATAAGGCTTAAGTTACTAAGCACTCTCATGCAAATTGGGAGTGCTTTTTTTATTGATAAAATAAAGAGTCTGAGATTTCTGATTGCTTAGACTATGTTGCGGACAACGGCTGATCCGTCCACACATCACGGTAGCTGGTGTAATACGTAATAATACCGATTGGCAACAGTACTAAAACACCCAGTCCAAGGTTAAATATGGCAATTAGTATCATGACTATGGGACCAACCAACCCGAAAACCAAAAACGGGAGTGTGTTTTTTAGGCATCCCTTAAAGCTCATTTTCATCGCCTCCACTGGGCTGACGTTATGAAGCACAATTAGAGCGGGTGCAAACCAAATGGCCATCAACGCAGGAACTAACAGTAGCAGTGCTAGCAAAACACCTAATAATATTCCCATGATAGCACCATCGCTTGGCTGTTGAGCCCACATCATAGTCATGCCACCGAACACAATCATCATCGGAATAATAGCGACAATCACAGCAACCAGATACAATAAGAATAGAACAACCAAAGGCAATAGATGGGTGTTGAAAGCTGAAAAAAGATGATCAAATCTAAGCTCTCTACCAGTTGCTTGGGCATCGCAGCCTAGTATAATGCCGCCAATAAAAACGAAAGTAATAAAAGAAAAAATCAAATTTATCACAGGAACAAATGAGCCAACCATAAGAATGATTAGGTACACCACACCAATCCCTAACCACAATAAAAACTGTTCTTTAAACATCGTGAATGCTTTGGTCAACCAGCTGAGACCCCACCCTGCTTGACAAGATCTAGGTTCGGATAGCAACTGAGGTAACGGACTGCCATACTCATCAATTGGCGGTAAGTCTGGCAGAATGCTATTAGGCTTTTGTAGCGATACATTTGGGTCTGGTAGGTCTGGATTACTGGGTATAGATATCATAAGCCTCAAAGCTGCTGTTAAAAAATACTGTTAAAAACAAGAACAGAACAAGTACAAACAAAATATCAATGTTATAAGATTCAAAAGTACTAGGGTCTGTTGAACATTCGACCGTGGCACTGACAGAGACTATTTTTTAGGCGATTCAAAGATAAAAATTGTAAGATTAGTCATTCTAAGCGTCTATTTTTATCAATGGAGTGGCAAAAAAGAGTCCTGTCCTTACAGGCTGAGGCTAAAATCGCTCTATTCGTTGTAAAAATCTAGCCAAGGCATCTGCATTATCTGCGATTTTCACTTAGACTAGACCGATTTTAGCTATCAGCAGTGCCTTCTTGTGAATGTTCAACAGACCCTAGTATTTTCTTTCGCCCACAGTCTTACATATTAAGATTTAAAATCCCAACTTTTTTTTACTAATATAGTTTTTTCATTACTCCGGCTTTTGTATTACTATAGCTGAGACAAAAAAATACCGAACATTACGTCCGGTATTTTTTAAAAATTTATGATTTATTCTGAATAGCAATTACGCCCAACCATCTAATGTCCCTGCCCAACCTTTTACCAAAGGCGCGCTCATAGCTTCTAACAAATCGATGTGTGCTTCATCTGCATTCAATGCTGGAATATAGTGATACTCTTGCCCGCCAGCATTAATAAAGTTCTCACGATTTTCAATCGCCAGTTCTTCTAGAGTCTCAAGACAGTCTGCTGAAAATGCAGGGCTGAGAATTTGTACTGACTTTACCCCAGATTTTGCCCACTCATCTAATATTACATCGGTATAAGGCTTCACCCATTCTTGTTTACCAAAGCGGGATTGGAAGCTAATAATCCATTCGTCCTCATTAAGACCCAGCTCATGGGCCACTTGTGCAGCGGTACATTTACAGCGCCTAGGATACGGATCGCCTTTATCCATATACGGCTGCGGAATACCATGAAAGCTAAACATTAACTTTTCAGGCTTGCCATGTACCGCTTGAAAGCGGCGAATGCTATCCGCTAGTGCTTTGATATATAACGGATGGGCAAAGTAATCTTTTACTATAGTAATATTAGGCAAGTTACGCTGCTTGAGTGACCATTTAGTAATCGCATCATAGACAGCGCCCGTTGAGGTCGCTGAATACTGCGGAAATACTGGCAACATGACAAAGTGATCGACACCCTCAGCACGTAACTTATCCATAACATCAGGCAAGCCTGGATTGCCATAGCTCATCGCCGCATGGACAGATACTCGAAAAGGAGAGGCAGTCTCAGTAAGACGTGGCTCTAGCATTTCAACCTGTTTATTAAGGATATTGCGCATTGGTGAGTCGCCATCCCAAATGCTGGCATAAGCTTTTGCCACACGTTTAGGACGGCTTGGCAATACAAATAAATTGAGAATAATCGCCCATAAAAATCTAGGAATCTCGATTACCCGTGGGTCTGATAAGAACTGACGTAGATAACGCCGTACCGCAGGCGCGGTTGGCTCATCAGGTGTACCAAGATTGATTAATAAGACGGCAATACGTGGGGACAGATCTGGTTTCATAGCGGCACATTTTATTGGTAGTTATCAGTAGTAGTTATTAGAATTCATAAGACAAAAGGAGCTATTGTGCTGTTAAAGCCCTATTAAAATAGCAAGATAGGACAAGATATTGAACAAACTGACATTAAGTTATGATTAACAACAGTTGGTTATTATTAAAAAAGGTTAATTAGAGTATATAAGAAATGATGGCCAAATAATACGGATATCAAGCCTCCTTAGTGTAGCATTTTATCAATGATAAACGCATCGCAAAAGTAGAGGCCATTTAATGAAGGTTACCTTAAAATGATAAGTAGAGTCACTTTAATAGCGTGTTATAGGATTCTTATTTCGGTATTGTAGATTCGATATTGTAGAGTAGGCCAGCATGAAGGTTGTACTCATACGCGCATCGCCATACAATAGGCAAGCATAGCTATAGGATGGTATATAGTAGGTAACCTTTAAAGCAGAGACAGTGTGGCTGGTAGAAATTTTTGCAGCCTCTATCTGGCGATAGCACATAGCACGCTAGAAAATTTTTACCCACTATACGTATTTATATATCTCTCGCTTTTATTTAACATTGACTATACTGCCTATTGCTTTTATTTTTATTGATGACCGTTGTCTTGCGAGGTAGCTTTGAACGCACGTCCTAATATTACTAGTGACCACTCCACCAATGATCATCCTGATTTGGCTGGCTCAGTTGATTCTGCAAATTCGGTAGATTCAGTGGGCTCAGTAGGAATTGTCACGCCCCAAAATTTTCATTTTCCTGAGCCATTAACTTTAGAATGCAACCGTACGCTGCCCTCGTTTGACTTGATAGTGGAAACTTATGGCACGCTAAATAGCGACCATTCCAACGGCGTATTGATCTGCCATGCCTTGTCTGGCAATCACCATGCGGCAGGCTTTCACAGCAACGATGACAAAAAATCGGGCTGGTGGGACAATATGATTGGACCGCACAAGGCCATCGATACCAACCAATTTTTTGTGGTGTGTGTCAATAATATTGGCAGCTGCTTCGGCTCTACTGGCCCAACGACTATTAATCCGGACAGCATGAATGCAGACGGGACGAAAACAGACAGCACTGAAACGGACAGCCCTCACCCTTATGGTCCTGACTTTCCCCTGATCACGATTAAAGACTGGGTCAAAACTCAGGCTATGCTGTCAGATCGCTTAGGCATCGACATCTGGCATGCGATTGTCGGTGGTTCAATGGGTGGTATGCAGGCGCTACAATGGTCGGTTGATTATCCAGATCGGCTCAAGCGTTGTGTGGTGATCGCCAGTACACCCAAACTGTCGGCACAAAACATTGCCTTTAATGAAGTGGCACGCCAGTCGATTTTATCGGATCCAGATTTTAAAGACGGACGCTATCTACAAGCAGGTACTTATCCACGTCGCGGTCTTATCTTAGCGCGGATGGTCGGTCATATCACCTACCTAACCGATGATGCCATGAAAGCAAAATTCGGACGCGATTTGAAATCAGGCAAGTTTATGTATGGCTATGATGTTGAATTTCAGGTTGAGAGTTACTTGCGCTATCAAGGTGAACGCTTTAGCGAGAACTTCGATGCCAATACCTATCTATTGATGACCAAAGCTTTAGATTATTTTGATCCGACTCGCGACTATCCCATAGCGCCGTCGTCAACCGAGCAATCAGAACAAACCAAGGCTGATATCGCAGAACTATTAGCAACACCGTTAACCACACCTTTAGAATCACTCAACCATAGCACTGGTCATGGCACTGAAAGCGACTTTGATGATGCTATAGATAGCAACGATGCGAATGAGGACAGCGATAACGCGCACCATCAAGAACTTGATGCGCTTAAAGCTGCATTTGCGCATACCCAATGTCAATATCTAGTGGTGTCGTTTACCACCGATTGGCGCTTTGCACCCGAACGATCACAAGAAATTGTTAATGCCCTAATGGCAACTGGCAAACCGGTCAGCTATATTAACGTCGACGCGCCGCACGGTCATGATTCTTTTTTATTCGATATTCCACGCTATATGGGCGCTGTTAAAGGCTTTTTGAGCGCGCCATTTATTACCGATAGCCATCAAGTCGCAGGAGAACGTTCATGAGAATGGATCATCAATTGGCCGAACGTTGGATCGCCCCGCAGTCGCATGTGCTGGACTTAGGCTGTGGTAACGGCGAGCTGCTTGCACACTTGCAACAGAATCGAGGGGTCACGGGCTACGGGCTTGAAATCGACGAAGAGAAGATTAATGACGGGATAGCCAAAGGCCTATCTATTATCGAGCAAGACCTCAATGACGGTCTCGGGCGCTTCGCGGATAATAGCTTCGATACGGTGGTGATGGCACGCGCTCTGCAAGCGGTCAAATCGCCCGACGTGCTACTACTTGATATGCTACGAGTCGGACGCGAAGCAGTTATCACCTTCCCTAACTTTGCTCATTGGCAAAACCGCATTCACTTAGGGCTGAAAGGTTTAATGCCAGTCTCAGAGGCGCTGCCTTATGAGTGGTATAACACCCCAAACATTCATTTGTGTACTTTTAAAGATTTTGAGCAGCTGTGTGCGCAGCATGATATTCAGATCATCAACCGCTTTGCCGTTAGTGATTCTGATAGAGGTCATACGCCTCTAATGACCGCATTAATACGGCAAGCGCCTAACCTGTTGGCGGATGTCGCCATTTATCGAGTGACCAAGCGCCAATCCGCTTAACGTGCTTTTACATTGGCTTTAAGATTGTGACTACACAAGTCTATGGCTATAATATAGAGTTAACAAGTAATCTATCCAACCTTAATATCCCGTTTAGATTTTCTTACAGCTTAGTAACTGTATGATTTTGTTACACTCTATAACAGGTAAGCCTGCATTAAATTAGACAATTAGTATTTGAGTTTCGTAAGTTTGGGTGGTAAGCTATCAAATCAATGTCAACGACACCCTTATTACAACCGCTTATCTGTTAAATTAGCGTAAAGTTGCTAATACTTAGGTAAGTTAATATTGCAACGTCTAACTTAATGGTTACCGCCGTATAGAAATTTTATTTTAGCGGCACAATTTTATCCATTGCTTATCAACTGCCTATTTTTGGAGCCGCTATGAAATTATTAAAAGCTGCCTTGTTCACTGCTATTTTTTCTTGCGCTGGACTAGCCAATGCTGAATTGACCGCAAATATACCGCTTGATACCTCACGTTTTGAGCTTATGCCGGTCAGTGAACTGTCTGCCCGCGCCGCCCAAGGTAGCGATCACGCGCAGTTCTACTTAGCCAAACGCCTACAAAAAGGCCAAGGTATCGCCCAAAATACTCAGCAAGCCATTCAGTGGTATACAAAAGCAGCGCAACAAGGCGTTGCCCCTGCTCAGCTTAATCTTGCTATCATGTATTTGCGCGGTGAAGGCGTTCAGCCAAACTTGCAACAAGCTCGCGTTTGGTTAGAAAAAGCAGCCATGCGCGGTGATAACCGTGCCAGCTATACGCTTGCATTGTTAGACGAAAAGCAAAAGAATCTAGTTGATGCTTATAAATGGTATGATCTTGCTGCCCGTGATGGCATGCTAGATGAAAAGGTACGTACCAAAGCTCGTGGTAAAATTGGTCAATTGGCTTTGAACTTATCAAGCTCAGATATCGCTAGCGCTCGTAGCCAAGCGGATCGTTGGTTTCAAAGTAAATAGGTTAGATAAATAATATTTAGTCTTAATTTGATAATAAAAAAATCCAGCCTATGGCTGGATTTTTTGTGTTTTATACTTTCATCAGACTTCTTAACCTTCATAAAACATTCAAAAATGACACTAAATTTGCTACACTACGCCAGCATTTTGCCAATTCCACAATTGCGCCAATGTTATGAGTCCGTTAAAAGAAAACTTTAACGCATTACTCATTTTCTAAACTATACTTTAATAACCGATTGCACTAGGTTTACGACTTAGCCAGCAGGAGAAAGCTATGAGCACTACCCCAGACAACATCAAAGACAACATCAAAGACAACATCAAAGACAGCACCAATGTAAAAGCGTCTACCCATGCCAACGCCTACGATAGCAAAACCAATAACATCGTGGTCGCTGCTTTATATAAGTTCACACGATTTACAGACTTTGAGCAATACCGCGAGCCTATCTTAAATACCCTGCTCGATAATGAGGTAAAAGGCACGCTATTAATCGCGGCTGAAGGCATTAACGGTACAATTTCTGGTACGCGCCAAGGCATTGATAATGTCCTTGATTATCTACGTACTGTTGAAGCGATCGGTAACGTGGTGTTTAAAGAATCCTATACTAGTGAGCAACCGTTCTATCGCACTAAGGTTAAGCTCAAAAAAGAAATCGTCACGATGGGCGTGGAGAATATCGACCCATTACAATCGGCCGGACGTTATGTCAAACCAAGCGATTGGAATGCGCTAATCTCAGACCCTGAAGTAACTCTTATCGACACTCGTAATGATTATGAAGTGCAAATCGGTACCTTTAAAAATGCTGTGAATCCAAATACCGAAACCTTCCGCGAGTTCCCAGACTATGTGGCAAAAGAGCTGGATCCTAGTAAACATAAAAAAGTCGCCATGTTCTGTACCGGCGGTATTCGCTGTGAGAAATCAACGGCATTTATGCGCGAACAAGGCTTTGAAGAAGTTTATCATCTAGAAGGCGGCATCCTAAAATACCTAGAAGAAGTTCCTCGCGAAGAGTCTATGTGGGAAGGCGATTGCTTCGTTTTTGATAACCGCGTCTCAGTCAATCACAACCTCGAAAAAGGCGACTACGAGCAGTGCTTTGCCTGCCGTATGCCCATTACCGAAGCGGATCAGCAAAGCATCGCCTATATCAAAGGCGAATCTTGCCCGCATTGTATTGATAAAGCCACCGATGAGCAAAAAGCGCGCTTCCGTGAGCGTGAGCACCAAATGCAGCTGGCACAAAAACGTGGCGAAGTACATATCGGTAGCGAAGTCGTTGACGTGATTGAAAAACGCAAAGCCGCTAAAATTGAAGCACGCCGTAAGGCTGATGCTGCAAATAAAACCAAAGCAGATTAATTTTATATGGGTTACTTACTAAACGGTCTTACATGAAAAAGAGATGCTCAATTGAGCATCTCTTTTTTTGTCTTTATAAGTCAAAAGTCTTAGCAGCTAATTATAATCACCGTTCTAGATATGAGCGATAATTAACAACTACTCTTTACGCGTTATCCAAAGCTTGCGCGTAGCAACGATTAAAACAAAATACGTAAGCGAATGGTCTCTTCGACATCTTTAAGCTGATCGAGCGCAGCATCGGAGTCGTGATAATCAACGTCCATCATCAAATAACCCACACCCCCTTCAGTCATCAAACTTTGCGCTAAGATATTAATGTGTGCCTCAGCGAACAGACGGTTGACCTGTGACAATACGCCCGGTACGTTTTTGTGAATATGTAGCAGACGATGGGTACCTTCTTTAAACGGAATAGAAACCTCTGGGAAGTTCACCGCAGTAATGGTATCACCTTGGTCAGAATATCTGACGAATTTCTCTGCTACTTCAAGTCCGATATTGGCCTGCGCTTCTTGAGTTGAACCGCCGATATGCGGGGTCAAGATGACATTATCGAATTTACGCAGCGGTGATTCAAACTCTTGGTCCGCAGATTTTGGCTCTTTAGGGAAGACATCAATCGCAGCGCCTAAGATTTTACCAGACTCAAGCACAGCTGCTAGATCATCAATCTCAACGCACGTACCACGTGCGGCATTGATAAAGTAGCTGCCTTCTTTCATTTGTGCAAACTGCTCCGCTTTCATCATGTAACGAGTACTTGCCACATCAGGAACATGCAAGGTGACAATATCTGCTTGCGACAATAGCTCATTTAAGCTACCGACTTGATGGGCGTTACCTAAGGGTAGCTTGGTCACTACGTCATGATATATGACTTTCATACCGAAGCTTTCAGCCAATACTGATAGCTGTGAGCCGATAGAACCATAACCGACGATACCGATAGTTTTGCCACGCACTTCATGAGCGTTTTTGGCAGACTTACCCCAGCCGCCGCGATGGACAATAGTGCTCTTTTCAGGAATACCGCGATATAGCATGATGGCTTCGGCCAATACTAGCTCAGCGACCGAACGGGTATTAGAGTATGGCGCGTTGAACACAGGAATACCTAGCTCACGAGCGGCATCGAGGTCAACTTGATTGGTACCGATACAAAAGCAACCAATACCGATAAGCTTGTCCGCGTGTTCGAGTACTTCACGGGTCAGCTGGGTACGTGAGCGAATTCCGATAAAGTGAGCGTCTTTAATCTTTTCAATTAGCTCATCTTGATCTAGCGCATGACTGAGATTTTCGATGTTTTGATAGCCCGCATTTTGCAATATTTTCAGGGCATTCTCGTGCAAACCCTCAAGCAATAAAAACCGGATTTTATCTTTTTGTAATGATAATGCCATTGAAACCTGCCCTATAACTATTTGATAAATAGTTTGCTATGAGTGAAATTGAACATGGAGCGAAAACTATCCGATTATCTTACACAAAATTAAGCGCCGTTGTTAGAGCACCAGCCTAAATAAATAGTTACTATTTTATACCATGATAACTTACTTGCTGATTGTCCTCTGTCAGATATAAGCTAGCGGTATGATAATATTCACGTTAAACTACTTTATAGTAGAAATGACCATTATAAATACCCGCTATAAATTCCAGTTATGAATATCAATGTTCACAATCAGCTACAAAGAATTGTGGCCTTTTAACAGGGTTTACTATTTATTATACTTATTACCTGTTTATTAGCTCTTTATTAAAATAATAATCCCCTTATCTATTAGCTACCTTTATATATCGTTTCAAATTAAAAATCGAGACTATTATGACTGCATCAGAAGCCATGACCGGAAAAGAAACCATGACCGCATCAGCAACACCTGTCGCTAATTCTAATATCCATACCGTCGCCGTACAAGCCATCCTTGATAGTTTGGTTAATCAGCATCAATTTGACACCGCACAAATCAAAACGGATGCCGAAAGCTTAGAGCACTGGGGAAAAGACTGGACCAAACACTTTGCGCCCGCTCCTGCTGCTATTGTGTTCCCAAAGACCACTGAACAAGTACAAGCAATCGTTCTGCTGGCAAATGAGCATAACGTGGTACTGACGCCCAGTGGCGGCCGAACAGGGCTGTCTGCTGGCGCGGTCGCAGCAAATGGCGAGATTGTAGTCAGTATGGATAAGATGAACCATATCGGACAGTTTTATCCTGCTGATAGACTGGTAGAGATTGAAGCCGGTGTCGTCACCCAGCAACTTCAACAGTTCGCTGAATCCAAAGACTTATACTATCCTGTCGACTTTGCCTCAGCAGGCTCGAGCCAAATGGGTGGTAATATCGGCACCAATGCTGGCGGCATCAAGGTCATTCGTTACGGTATGACGCGCCAATGGATTATGGGCCTGACTGTAGTGACTGGTAAAGGCGACATTCTGCACCTGAACCGAGGTATGGTCAAAAATGCTACTGGCTATGATTTGCGTCAGCTGTTTATCGGTAGCGAAGGTACGCTAGGTCTGGTCACCCATGCGCAGATTAAACTTGAGCGTCCGCCAAAAGACTTGACGGTGATGGTACTGGGCATGGATGAGTTTACCGATGTCATGAACGTGCTGTCTGCCTTTCAAGCTCAGATTGACCTAACCGCCTTTGAGTTCTTTGACAGTGTGGCTATTGATAAGCTAATGGCGCATGGACAAGTGCAAGAGCCGTTTGAATCGCGCACCAAGTTTTATACCTTACTTGAGTTTGAATCGCCGTATGAGCCGATTATGGATAAGGCAATGGCGATATTTGAACACTGTATGGAACAAGGCTGGGTCGTCGATGGTGTGATGAGCCAAAGCATGGTACAAGCGGAAGAGCTATGGAAACTACGCGAGTATATCTCTGAGACCATCTCGGTATTTACCCCTTATAAGAATGATGTGTCGGTACTAATCAGCCACGTACCTGATTTTATCAATGAGATTGATCATATCGTCAATAGTAATTACCCTGACTTTGAGGTCTGTTGGTTCGGTCATATCGGCGATGGTAATTTGCATTTAAACATTCTAAAACCTGAAGATATGGGCAAAGATGACTTCTTTACTGAATGTCAGGTCGTCAATAAATACGTGTTCGAAACGGTGCAAAAGTATGGTGGATCAGTCTCTGCTGAGCATGGCGTTGGCATGACCAAAAAGCCGTATCTACACTATAGCCGCAGCGCGACTGAGATTGAATATTTAAAGGAAATCAAAAAAGTCTTTGATCCTAATAATATTATGAACCGCGGTAAGATTTTTGATATGTAGATAGAGTATTTTGGGAAAATTGCATAAAAAATGACGCTAAATGTTTACATTTAGCGTCATTTTTATAGTGTTCTTTTTATAATATTATTTTTATAGAAGAATGTAGAGGCTAAAAACATCAATTAGGAGTGGTTTATAAATAGGAGTGGTTTACAAAAACAACAATATGATCACAACGACAATAAGTAGACTTAGAATTCCCTGAACCACTAAGAATGCTTGATGCGGGCCAATGATATGACGAAACATACTACCTATTGCACTATAAGTAATACCCGTCGATTTGATATGTGGAGCAGTTTCAAAGGTTTTAATGACTCGTAAAAACTGCTCGGTACGTTCAGGCTCCCAGTCATATGGTGCAAATGATAAAAAAGTTGATAGTTGGGTCGCTTGCTCTTTGGTAGCCGGTGACCATAGCCAGCGCTCTAAGAATAATAAGCGCATTCGCCAATCAATGAAACTTCGCTGATCGATCGCTTTTAACAGTAGTACCTCGACGTTCTTATGACGCTTGTCAGAAGAAATGCGCTGTAGCAGCGCCACTACGTGCGCTTTCTCACCTTCGATACACTGTAAAAAATGACCATTCCCGTAGCACAGAATACCAGTAATAGCACGCTGTTCATTATTAACACCCGCCCGCCTTTTTACATCAGCGAATAGTGATTTGTTGAAGCGCGCCATCACAGTGATGCTACTCGCGTAAACCAGCTGAATCAGTGCTGATTCTTCTATTTGTTCTAAAGTTCTGACCATATCAGTATGTTGCAAGGACATAAATAAGTAATCCTAAAAAGCAGCAGCAATAAGTAGTTAATAAATCAAATTGAGCAAACCCAAAACAAGAAATACAAAATGATTATAAAAAAATTCACAAAATCGTAGCAAATACTTACCACGTTCAACTGTCATGGCCTATTTAGCTTGTTATCATAGCGGGCACAGTAAGAAGCTCTAAAGGGTCGTGCAATGCTTGGAATTCTGAGCAGTATCAACGCTAGTTTCCATCTAATCAATTATGTGTAATCAATTAATAGTCATATAAGGGTAATAGGTTAAGAATTTAGTAACTGGCTAAAAAATTCGGATAATATGACTCCTAAAACCCAATACTATTTTTATAACTTATTGTAAATTACAAGATAAATTATTGTAACGGTTATATACTTTTATTGGTATATCTTTATGACTTTTGTTACACAAATATTTTTTCTCCTAATTTTATATAAATAAGACCCCATAAAATCAGCACAAACTCTAAGATTAAATGTCCATATCGTGGATAATATAGACACAAAAAATACCAACACTAGAAATACGAAGTAGGAATACTATGAGTAAGATAGAAAAATTAGATGATCTTCATTTAACGATTGCTGAGATTAAGAAAAAGGACTACCCCCAATTAAAGACCTTAATGGACCGCGTTTATGCTGACTTAGGCGGATCGTGGTCAAGAACCACTATCAACACTTTGATTGATGCCTTTCCAGAAGGGCAGATTGCCATGTTTGACCATGACCAATTGATTGGTATTGTGCTGTCAATGCGCGTCGATTATGCTAAGTTCTCTAACCCGCATACCTATGATGATTTAATTGGGCAAAAAGAAATTATCAGAGACAATCCAGAAGGTGATGCGATGTACGGTCTGGATGCTTTAATTGATCCAGAATATCGTGGTTATCGTCTGGGTCGTAGGCTATATGATGCCCGTAAAGAGCTGTGCCGACAAATGAACTTTCGCGCTATTCTGGCTGGCGGACGTATTCCCAAATATTATGACCACCAAGACCTAACCCCAGGTGAGTATATCGATGCCGTTGAGTCGCGCGAGATTCACGATCCAGCCCTGTCATTTCAGCTGTCTAATGGATTTATCGTCAAGCGTATCTTGACCGGTTATCTACCAGATGATACCCAATCAAAAGGCTTTGCAACACTCCTTGAGTGGGCCAATATTTATTATGAGCCGCGGGATTATAAGCCCAACACTCGTAAGTCTGAAGTGCGTATTGGCGGTATTCAGTGGCAAATGCGTGAAGTCGAATCACCCGAAGAGCTGCTTCAGCAAGTTGAGTTCTTCGTTGATGTGATGGCCGATTACAACTCTGATTTTGCCTGCTTACCCGAGTTCTTTAATGCACCATTAATGGGGCTGTGTGAGTCCACGGATCAAAATATTGCGATACGCTTCTTGGCAGGTTATACCGAATGGTTTAAGACTGAAGTCTCACATCTGGCAGTCAGTTATAACGTCAACGTCATTGTAGGTTCTATGCCGCTATTAGATGAAAATGACGTTTTATACAATGTCAGCTATTTATGTCGCCGCGATGGTACTGTTGAAGAACAGCGTAAAATTCATATCACGCCGCATGAACGTAGTGCATGGGTGATTGAAGGCGGCGACAAAGTACAAGTGTTTGACACCGATGCTGGGCGTATTGGCATTTTAGTTTGCTATGATATCGAGTTTCCAGAGTTAGCTCGTTTGCTAGCCCTAGAAGATATGGACATCTTGTTTGTACCGTTTTGGACAGATACCAAAAACGGCTATTTGCGCGTGCGTCTTTGTGCCCAAGCGCGTGCCATCGAAAACGAATGCTATGTGATGATTTGCGGCTCAGTCGGTAACTTGCCGCAAGTCGAAAGCCTTGATATTCAGTACGCGCAATCATCTGTCTTCTCTCCATCGGACTTTGCCTTCCCACATGACGCTATCATGGCTGAAACCACAGCTAATACTGAAATGATTTTTTTCTCCGATGTTAACCTTGATAAGCTCACCCATGTGCGTAATGAAGGTTCGGTACATAACCTGCTTGATCGCCGTGATGACTTATTTAGCCTTAGATGGAAGAAGAAATCTCGGGTCTCAGCAAGTAATCTAAGCGATGAAGAACGCCGTGAAAACTCAGGTAGCGTTCTACAGGGTGAACCGCTGCAAGGTCGGGCTCAAAAACCTTAAGTGTTGAAATCTTAGGTTTTACAAATCGAATTCTTAAAGAAAACGATTTAATCAAAGATTCAATAAAACGGCTGATTATTCAGCCGTTTATTTTTATCCAATTTAAGCTCATAAAACAAACATTCTAAACCTAAAAACCTAAAAAGCAGCTGTCATGACTATTGATGCCAACAATGAAACTAATAATAAAGAGAAGGACACCAAAGTTAATACTAGCAAGGTAAGCGCCAAGCTGAAGAAGCCGCCAACCCCTCAAAAAGACAATAAAAAAGGACCTAAGAAAAGCCCCCTACAGAAGCTGCTGTCGATAGTTAAAACAGCGTTGCTTTATGGCTTGGTTTTTGTGGTGGTTTATACCGCAATCAATTGGTGGCGACAACCGGTCATGCCAGCCAACCCGCAATTGCAACTTACTGACTATCAAGGACAAGTGGTTGACTTGGCAGCGTTGAGTGCTGATAAGCCGGCGCTAGTATATTTCTGGGGCACCTGGTGTCCAATATGTCGCACGACTTCTCCATCGGTCAATACTCTTGCGGCGCAAGGAAAGTATTCGGTGGTGACTGTTGCCATAAAGTCGGGTACAGACCAAGAGCTACACAGCTATATGGGCGAGCATAATTATAACTTTACTACCATCAATGACCAAGAAGGTGATATTTTTGCTAATTGGCAAGGACAAGTAACGCCATCCTATGTGATCTTAAAAGATGGCGAGATGACTCAAGGATTGACAGGCATTCAACCGCTATGGTCGCTTAAATTGCGACTGTGGATTAGCTCAATTGGTTAAATAGTGAATCGTAAAAGCTCTGGCCTACTGTGTTTTTAATTTTTGCACATACTGTCCTTTTTAAGGAAGCCTCACTTTTACTAGGGCGTGTTATCAATTAAGTGATGACATGTCCTAGTGCTCGCATTTTTATTACACCTTTGCTACTATAAACTTTAGTTTGATAATTTAATATTTATGACAAATTATATTGATAATTTCTTTTACCTATTAAAGTTTAAGGACAAAAACAATGCATTGGAAAAATACAGAAATTAATACAGCTGTCTTAGCTATTTTAACTATTTCAGTAGGCTTAATTAGCATGACTTCCGCTCATGCTGAAATTAAAGACTATTATTCTGAATGTGCTGACAAATATACAAGTATGAACAATTCAGTGGTGTACGAATGCAGTGGCTATGCTGATGAAAAATATAAGAAAGTGATCAATGCCAGCTATAACAAAATATACAAAGCGCTTAAGAGCACAGACCCTAATCAAGCAGCCGCCCTCGAAAAATCTCAAATAGGATGGTTGGACTATCGAAATAATTACTGTTCGTTGGCAGGTAGCTATATAGGCTCTCCTATGCATGCCTTCTGTCCACAAGAACTGAATAAAAATAGAGCTGAAGAGTTAGACACTTTAGCTGATAGCTTTTAGATGAGACCTAGATATCTTGTTTAAAAACGTATCTTATTTAAGGCTATAAAAAACCTGCTAAATATGCACTTCATCGACATCAACAATGAAAATCATGCACAGCTGGCAGGCTATTAGTTTTCTTCACGCTTTTTATGAGTTCACAACAACATAGCCAATTAAAAAGCTTAGCTGATTAGAGAGCTCAGCTCTTTATAATCATAATCTAACGCTTCAGCAACAGCTTTATAAGTCACATGACCTTGAGTCGTGTTAACCCCCTTTGCAAAGGCAGGATTGTCAATACAAGCTTGCTCAAAGCCTTTTTTAGCCAGCGCTAGTACATAAGGTAAGGTGACATTAGATAGTGCTAAAGTCGCTGTACGTGGTACCGCACCAGGGATGTTGGCAACGGCATAATGGATGATGCCGTGCTTAATATAAGTCGGATTATCATGGGTAGTAATACGGTCGGTAGTCTCAAAAAGACCACCCTGATCAATGGCGATATCAACGACAACGCCACCATCATTCATCGATTCAATCATATCTTCAGTGACCAGCTTCGGTGCTGCTGCGCCCGGAATCAATACCGCACCAATGACCAAATCACTTTCTGCAACACTTTTAGCAATATTGACTTTGGTTGACATCAATGTCTGTACATCATTGCCAAACAGCTCAGACAGCTGCTTAAGGCGTTTGGGATCTAAGTCTAAAAAATGACGTCTGCGCCTAAACCGATAGCAATTTTGGCCGCCTCCGTACCAGATACACCGCCACCGATAATAGTTACTTTACCTTTTTTAACGCCAGGGACGCCACCGAGTAAAATCCCTTTGCCACCATAAAAACTTTGCAGAAATTGTGCACCAACTTGTGTGCTCATACGCCCTGCAATCTCACTCATTGGGGTTAAGAGCGGTAATGAATTATCTGCTAACTGCACCGTCTCATAAGCGATTCCTGTTACTTTGCTATTTACCAGCGCTTTAGCAAGCTTAGGTTCAGCGGCCAGATGTAGATAAGTAAACAGGGTTAAATTTTCTCTGAAATATTGATATTCTTCAGCTTGAGGCTCTTTGACCTTGATGACCAGCTCGACATCCCATGCTTTAGCAGCGCTATCAACGATCGTTGCGCCCGCATTTTTATAATCTTCATCAGTGAACTGTGAACCGATACCAGCATCGGTTTCGACATAAACATCGTGACCGTTATCAACTAAAGCACTAACGCCGTTCGGTGGTAGACCAACACGATTTTCGTTGTTTTTAACTTCCCTTGGGATACCTATTTTCATGATTGCTCCTTGCATAATTGTTAAAGTAAGACTTGTTAGAGTAAAGATTGGCTAGATTTTGATCCCATTTGATCATTATATTCTTGATGGTTATATTTGTTTGATATGACCCTGTGCGACACTGGATATGACGAAGGCATTTTCATGTCATCTAGACAACCGTTAAGCGTAGCGGCTATTATCAGTTGCAAGCGACATAACATTGGAATGTCATTAAAAATCAGGTGATGAGCACTAATTGTAAACGGAATCTTTGATAGTCCACGTTAGAACTATCAAGCTTAGAATCAAGGCTTAGATCTTATAGGCAATAAAGCAACTTAATAACGCCAGCATAATAGTTGGCTGTAACACTTAGCTATATAATCTTATTCGGCTTTGCAGTTGCAGATAGGATTATCAATCTGCTGACTATGATGGTTTTAGAGGCACTTCAGATATATACTGTTGAGGGTCTTGCTAATTGGCTTGCTGACTTACGACGGTTTATGGACTAACAATGACACGATTACTGATGAGATGTAATTTATACAATATTAAGCTGTTTTTTAGTGATAATATGTCTCAGTAATAGTGCGATGATTAGTGATAGCGCTGTTAATGAGCGTGTAACGAGTCATTAAATAAAAACCTAGCACATATAAGTTCGCACAGAAACAAACCGTTATTAAGTACAGTTGTACACTTATTTATTAGAGTCTGCAACTAAAACTATTAAAACGATGACCCAGCTGTCCAGCCCTTTTTACCCTATTCGTTTTGTCATATAATAGCTGCCTTCAGAAGTAAATATATAATCACATCAAAAGTGCATATTTTGGCTACTCATTTTATAGCCCTATTTTTTATACCACTATTTGCTTTATTATTAATTTACAATCTAAATCCATTTTTGTGAACCAAACACCATCCTTTAAATAAAGAACCTTTTTATGACTGACAAATCTATGACTGATAAGCCCAGCCACGACTATAAAGACACCTTAAATCTTGCGGATACCGTATTTCCCATGCGTGCCAATCTGGCCAAACGTGAGCCAGATTGGTTAAGTGCGTGGGAAGCAGACGATGTCTATGGCAAGATTCGCCAAGCTCGCAATGGTGCTGCTAAATACATTTTGCACGATGGCCCTCCCTATGCTAACGGTCAAATTCACTTAGGTCATGCAGTGAATAAAGTATTAAAAGACATTATCGTTAAGTCAAAAACCTTATCAGGATTTGATGCCCCTTATGTGCCGGGTTGGGACTGTCATGGTCTACCGATTGAACAAAAAGTCGAAGCAAAAGTAGGCAAAGTCGGACAAAAAGTCTCAGCAACAGAATTTCGTGGCTTATGCCGCGAGTATGCCAGTAGCCAAGTAGAACTGCAAAAAGCAGACTTTAAGCGTTTAGGTATCTTTGGTGATTGGGACAATCCTTATTTGACCATGAACTTTGCCCAAGAAGCCAATATCGTGCGCTCGCTTGCTAAGATCCATGACAACGGTCATGTTACACGCGGTATGAAGCCTGTAAACTGGTGCTTAGACTGTAGTTCAGCGCTGGCTGAAGCAGAAGTCGAATACCAAGATAAAGTCTCTGATGCGATTTATGTCAGCTTTGATGTGTTAGATACTGACAAGGTTGCCGAACTTGCTGAGATTGACGGTAGCATTGCTGCGGTCATCTGGACCACGACACCTTGGACTTTGCCAGCTAACCAAGCGATCACGGTACATCCTGAGCATGACTATAGCGTGGTTGCTACTGAAAAAGGCAATCTGTTCTTAGCGACTGACCTAATTGACACAGCATTAAGCGCGCTTGAGCTTACTAATCAAGGCGTATTAGCCACTGTATCAGGCCGCGAGCTTGAAGGTCTACGCGCCCAACATCCACTCATCGAAGACCGCCAAGTACCCCTTATATTAGGCGATCATGTGACTACCGATAGTGGTACTGGTCTGGTACATACAGCACCTGGTCACGGTTTAGACGATTACATCGTTGGTCTAAAATACGACTTGCCGGTTGAAAACCCAGTCAGCGGTACTGGCGTTTACTTAAGTACTGCGGCGGTATTCGCAGGTGAGCATATCTATAAAGCCAACCCAAAAATTATCGCAGCCTTACATGAAAATGGCCATCTGCTTAGCCATACCAAAATTGAGCACAGCTATCCACATTGCTGGCGTCATAAGTCACCGATTATCTTTCGGGCAACGCCGCAGTGGTTTATCAATATGGAAGTTGAAGGATTACGTGAGCGTGCGCTTGCCGATATCTCGACTGTGAATTGGACGCCGGCATGGGGGAAAAATCGTATTGAATCTATGCTTAATGGACGTCCAGATTGGTGTATTTCCCGCCAGCGTACTTGGGGTGTACCGATTGCCTTCTTTACCCATAAAGAAACTGGCGAGCTGCATCCTAATACCTTAGAGCTAATGGAAGTTGCCGCGCAAAAAATAGCGGTAGGCGGCGTTGAAGCTTGGTTTGATGCCAGCTGTGAAGACTTCTTAGGTTATGAAGCTGTTGATTATGATAAAGCGACGGATACGTTAGACGTGTGGTTTGATTCAGGAACGACTCACTTTACAGTACTTGAACAGCGCGATGAGTTAACCAATCCTGCTGACCTGTATCTAGAAGGTTCAGATCAACATCGCGGCTGGTTCCAGACCTCGCTGTTAACATCTGAGGCAATGTATGAGCGTCCCCCATTTAAGCAAGTACTGACTCACGGTTTTGTGGTTGATGAAAATGGCCGTAAGATGAGTAAATCACTCGGTAACATCATCACTCCGCAAGAAGAGATCAATAAAACCGGTGCGGATATGCTGCGCTTATGGATTGCCTCTAGCGATTATCGCTATGAGATGAATGCGGGCAAAACCGTATTTAAAGGCGCGATTGATATGTATCGCCGTATTCGTAATACCTTGCGCTTTTTATTGGCCAATACCGATGACTTTAATCCGGTTACCGATAGCGTAGATATTAATGAGTTGGTTAGTCTCGACAAATTCATCATTGAGCGCGCGCAAACGGTGCAAGTACAAATCATCGAAGCTTATGATGCGATGGACTTCCACCAAGTTACCCAGCATATCACGGCGTTTTGCTCACAAGACTTAGGTGGTTTCTATCTAGATATCATTAAAGACCGCCAGTACACGACTCAAAAGGATGGCAAACCACGCCATTCAGCGCAAACGGCGATTCATCATATCGCTCAAGCCTTGATTCGCTGGATTACACCGATTTTGTCTTTTACTGCGCAAGAAGCATGGGAAGTACTGCACGGTACGGATGCAAATTCAGCTGACTCAAATGCTTACGTGTTTACCCAAACGTGGTATGAGTTCCCTGAGGTTGAACTTAGTGCCATAAATAGCGATGACTGGCAGCGTATTATGCAGGCCAAAGATATGGTTAATAAACATATCGAGACCGCCCGTGGAAATAAGCTGATAAACGCTAACTTATCCGCTGATGCGACTTTATATGCTGATGGCGCAATGTTCGACAGCTTGGCTAAACTTAGTGAAGAGCTGCGCTTTGTCTTGATTACCAGTAGTGCCACATTGAAGCCGATGAGTGAAGCGCCTGCTGATACCAAAACAGATAATGATACAGACAGTACGGATGAATTGACCAATTTAACCGTGACAATCAGCGCGGCTGATGGTACTAAATGTGTTCGCTGCTGGCATATTCGTGATGATATCGGTGTTGATGCGACCCATCCTGAGCTATGCGCACGCTGCGTGGCTAACGTGAGCGGTAATGGCGAGGTGCGTCACTATGCCTAATTCGTCTGACACGCCCAGCCCGTCTAACACACAGAAACACGAGCAGCTTGATGACGCTAATAGTGTCAGTCCCAACACGCCTACGGCTGCCCATGTTACGTCAGGCAATTCGATGACGCCTATGAGTCGGTTGGTAAAAACGCCAAAGATAGTGGCTAACGGTAGTCGTGCCTTTCGGTGGTATTTGCTCTCGCTGGTCGTGCTTATCATTGATCAGTGGACAAAATGGTTGGCCGAAACCAATCTAACCTTCCATGAGCCGGTTCCAGTCATTGAGCCGTTTCTTAACTGGACGTTGGCTTACAATTATGGGGCGGCGTTTAGCTTTTTGGCAGATGCGGGCGGTTGGCAAAAGTGGTTCTTTTCAGGTCTTGCCTTGGTCATGTCGATATTCTTAATCGGTTATCTCATCAAAGCCCCGCGCCAAGCCAAACTGCTCTCTACCGGTTTAGCATTGGTACTTGGCGGTGCTCTTGGTAACTTAATCGATCGCTTGCTACATGGTCATGTCATCGACTTTATCCACGTGCACAATGCTGATGTCTGGCATTATCCGATTTTTAATATTGCCGATATGGGTATTAGTATCGGGGTGGCAATAATTGTGATTGATATGCTGTTTTTAGAAAAGAAGCGTACTAGCTGATATTAATTAATGAATTAGCGTAAATAAACCCCGTCATAGCTTTCTATGGCGGGGTTTTTGTTAGGACTTAGTAAGGAGGGTGTTATCTCTTCTGCTAAATATACTTTAGAAAGTTTCCTTAGTAATAAAAAGAGCTTTAAAATAAAGAGTAACGCTCTCAAAATAAGAAAGGTATAGAGTGGCTAGTTTCAAATGCAACGGGTAAGGTTAAAAGAGTTAGTTTAAATTTAGGACATCAAGATAGGCTTGATGCAAAAAGTGATTTATTGAGGGAGCTTGAAAAGTGAAAGACTTTAGAGCTAAGACTATAGATGAATTAATAAACATCTTGTTTAGTGGTAAATACTATTACAATACTAATGATTGGATTGAGTTACAAAGTTCATTGTTATCAAAAATGGTAAAGAGTAAGGATTTTAATGCTGTTGCTACTATGATAAATAAGTCTTCAAAACGAGAGCACTTTCAAGCCATAGAGTTTATCTGCTCCCATTTAAATGAAGAAAGGTGCAAAAAATTATGGGAAAGTATTAAACCTTTAATCTTTTGTAAAGATCGAGATGCTAGATATAGAGGGGTCTGGCTCCATGATTTTTTAGCTAAAGGCTTAGATGACTATCTAAATATCATAAATTGCTTAAATGATGAATATCAAGACGTAAGATTAATAGCTTATCACTAGATGATAACAAAAAGCGATATTATCTTTGATATGATCGAAAAAGAGAAGTTACCTAAGGTAATTATTATATTTTTATCAGGTGTATCAAGAAACTATCAATATGGTTTTTTCTCAAATCTTGCGTTATTCAAGTTATGATTATTCCTCAGATTATAAGAAAGCAATATTTTTTATATAGTCACTGCACCATAAAAGAGTTATGTTTTGGATGAACATCATAAAACAATTTAGATAAGTCATTTTCCATCCATCCTTGACGTAGAAACTTCACTTGAGCCCATTTCTTCTCGATGGGATTTA
>Ga0307487_1000298_pt1 | contig 39873 bp, 33 predicted proteins | sample CBIW12metaG_FD_203665 | JGI IMG/M metagenome (GOLD analysis project Ga0307487, IMG submission 203665) | Sea-ice brine microbial communities from Beaufort Sea near Barrow, Alaska, United States - CBIW 1.2 | ecosystem: Environmental > Aquatic > Marine > Coastal | place: USA: Alaska | collected... | reverse complement strand
TTTGAAGGTTGGTATGCTGATCCGGAAGGAATAGTATTTGGTGATGAATACTGGATTTATCCTACCTATTCGGCTGGATACACGGATCAACTTCACTTTGATGCTTTTTCATCCAAAGATCTGGTAAACTGGGAAAAACACGCAAATATTCTAGATACTACAATGATCAAATGGGCGCGTCAAGCTATGTGGGCACCCGCAGCCATAGAAAAAGATGGGAAGTATTACTTATTCTTTTCTGCAAATGATATTCAGAGACCTAGTCGGGATGGATGGGATCCAAACAATGACATTAACCATTTTGGTGGTTTAGGTGTAGCAGTTGCTGACTCTCCTGGAGGCCCATTCAAAGATCATATCGGCAAGCCTTTGCTTTCTGAATTCTACAACGATGCGCAGCCAATTGATCAATTTGTGTTTGAAGATACAGATGGCACTTTTTACATGATTTATGGAGGTTGGAGTCACTGTAATATCGGTAAGCTGAATGCAGATTTCACCGGCTTTGAGCCATGGGAAGATGGAGAACTCTTTCACGAGATTACGCCAGAAGGTTATGTTGAAGGTCCTTTTGTGTTTATCAGGGATGGTAAATACTACTTTATGTGGTCTGAAGGTGGCTGGGGAAATGACAGCTACAAAGTAGCCTACGCCATGTCAGACAATATTACAGGACCATGGAATCGCATTGATACTATTTTGGAATCTGATACCACCGTAGCCACTGGAGCAGGTCACAATTCGGTGATGCAAAAGCCTGGCTCGGATGATTGGTACATGGTATATCACCGACGCCCAATCCCAAATGAAGGAAGAGATCATCGGGTCACCGCTATTGACAAGATGGAATTCAATGAAGATGGCACGATTAAACCTATCAAAATGACCTTTGAGGGAGTGGAAGCAAATCCAATTGAATAAGTAAATAGTAGAGAATTTGAGTAGCTCTATTTGAACTCAAGCCGATTATCTTCGAATCAGTTCTTACTTTCAAACCATAAAACCATTTCCCAATCTTTATCAAATCCTTGCATCAAAGCGGTAGTTACCAAAGTTTCAGTCCCCGTTTCCTCTATTTTCTTTGCTGCACGAATGCCCTTAAATATTGAAGGAAGTTTGGGTAATATTCTTTCTAACACAGCTTTTAGATGATCAAGCTGTTTTAAATAATCAGAATAGGTCGGGTCTTTAGCTGCTGAATATAGAGTGAAAGTCCAGTTTAATCCATCTGCTCTTGAAATAAAAGAATCAAAATTAACACGCTCAAAAGCTAGGTTACTGCGCATGCATCTTACTTATTTCATACTCTTCAAAAACCTTCGCTACTTCTTCATACAAGGAATCTAAGATGGAAGCTTCCATTTTAGACTGAGGATTGCTTGGCATTCGTGTATTTGTAGAAATGTCAATTCGTCTTTTTTTCAAAAACATTTTAGCTGCCAATGGATAAGATTGCTGATGTATCTTTTTATCCAAAAGTGACATGCTATCCCCCAATTCTTTCTGCTTTTGGTAATTTCCTGACTTGAATAAGTCAAGGAAATGCGCATAAAGTTCTGGGAAAAAATTAGCAGAAATCGGTGTCAATCCAGCGGATCCATCGTGCATAGAGGTATAGGCATTTGGAGTATGTGCATCATATATTTTAAGTTTGGAGCCACTGACTACATCAATCTTGACCTTTATGGATGCTGAGTTGCAGGAGGTATCTTTATGACAAAGAAACCTTCCAGTATCTGCCAACCATTTCATCATCTCAACGCTGAGCAAGCGTTTGTAGGGCGTGGGGCATTCATACATACCTAAAGGAATGCTTCCCGTGGAACTTAAAATCTGATCCAGCCTCTTTTTAAGTATCTCTTCAGATTCATTTTCATTGACCAGAATGCTTGAGATAAGAATGACTGCATCCACCCCTTGGTCATAAATTCTCTTGATGAAATCTATATTTTCCTCAGTTGTGGTATAAAACGTTCCAGTAGAAATCACCGGCACGCGACCTGCAGAGATATCCACCACAGCTTTTGTCAGTTGAACTCGTTCCTCTTGGGATAGAAAATTCATTTCACTGGAATAGCAGTTCGCAAAAAGACCGTTGGCGCCAGCGGAAATGTAAAAGTTTGTCAAGGAATTCAGCCCTGCATAATCTATGGAATTGTCATCGGTAAAAGGAGTCAGCATCACGGGCCATAATCCACCTGGTAATTCATCTTTCAAAATTTTTTGCATAGTAAGAAGTTGCCCATTCGAGCCAATCATGATTGTACTAGTCAGTTAATTTGTCTTCGGAGTGACGTTTTGGTACGTCGCAATGCGTTGAGCTGTCTTGGTTCTAAAGTCACTTATCCTGTGGAAAGTCATGTAATTGGCATCATGATTATTTGGTGCGACACCAAATTCATCGTCGAAAGCTGTGCGAACCAAGGATACGATATCGCTTCCGTCAAACTGCCAATCTGCATATTGAAACCCGTGCCTGGCGACATCAGGATGATATAAAATCTCCTCATGAACAGTCCAGTTGAACAGATCAGGAGAGGAACTCAGGGTCAAACAATTTCTGGTAGAAGCCGCGTTGAAACCAAAATCTCGGACATGGTTAGAAAGGGTCCAATACAATTCGCTTTCCTCATCGTATCGAATAGTGAATTTCTTACTACCGCCAGGAAATTTCATGAAGCCCTTATCAGGATTAAACTCCAGTCGGTTTGTTTTATCATCATAGGAAAGCACGGCTACATTGGCACCCGAATCCTTGTTTTCAACCCTCATGATATTCACTAGCTTGCCTTCGGGATTCACTATGATATTTCCTTCAAGCCAGGCAGAACCCAGCCAATCCTGATTAAAATGGATTCTATTGGAAACAGTCCAATTAGTGGCCTCCATCAAATCAGCATCTACAGGCGCTGAAACTACCAGAGCTTCAAAATTGATACCCCAACCATAAGCTGGACTTCTCACTTCCATCGCTCGAAAGATTCGTCCATCGTGAAATGCCATAGGCATAGGAGCGGTATGATATTCGAAATCATCCCGCAGCAAACCACTTTTTTCATCCGTTGGAAAGCTCCAGGTTTCTCCATTATCCATGCTTTTTCGAATGACCAGATTACCATATTCTCTGGACGTACCCATCAGATAAACAGCGTCCTTATGATAAAAAAAATTTGACCAGTAGCTATCTTCTAAGACTATTATCTGTTCCCAGGATTCACCTTTGTCTATCGATCGAAAAACTGCAGTAGTATTAGCTTTTCCTTTTAATCCAGCGCCAAAATAATCGTGCGAAGCTAAATAATTCCCATCAGGAAGAATCAGAATGGAAGGACTTCCAAGATAGATTCCAGAGGCTGGTTTTGAATAGTCAACCACCACACCAGGTACATTTTGCGCTTGCGCCCAGCCTGTGCAGGAAGCGAATAGATAAATAAACAGAGCTAAAAATTGCTTGACTGAAATTCGTATCATTTATTGTTAAGGTTAGAGCCTTCTAATAGCCATTGCAGATTTAAGCGATAATATAAGCTGCTTGAAACAAGATGGATGACTTGATCAGGAGTTTGCGTGGCAGCAAGATATCCTCGGGGTTCGGCGTGTGTCCCGTCCATTTCAAAGTAACCGGTCCAAGCACCACCATTTAGAAATCGAGTCGCGCCATCTGTCAAAAGTTTTTTAATAGGCCAAGTTTTCCCCTCATCAAAAGATAACGCTGCAAACATTCCATATCCGGTAAATTCCTTTTCAGCTAAAGTAAACTTCATCCCGCTCTGATTATTCTTCAGACGATAAGGGTGGTTGGTAAAGGAAATAAACAAAAGCGGACCCTCATTCAATCTCCTCAAAACTAATCGTTGACCACCATCAATCGGAGGGAATTCTGACGCAGCATACGTCCACGTTTTTCCATAATCACTAGAAATACTCATTGGCATTCTGTCCAGGCCTTCTCTATTTACAATGCTATTGCCTCTTCCCAATGCCATCAAATCACCATTTTCCAGCTGCACCACACCTGCATGAATTCCTGCAATGCTCCCACCTTTCCCGCCTTCTTTAAAGGCATCTGGACTGTCTGTTCCAGGGTCGAGCCAAGTTTTGCCACCGTCATTACTCAAGTGTATGGCCGTTCCTCCATCTCCCCAAGGAGTAGCATCGGCAGGTTGGATTAACCATCCTTCTTTGGTTTTGATCATCCCTGCTATGACCTGATTTCGAACTTGATGATTCTCGTTTATTAATTTTGGCTTAGTCCAAGTAGCTCCATTGTCTGTACTTGTGCGCATGACCATCCCAAGAGTTTGCCAAGAACCCGCAGCTTCCATTCCATTGGTGTGAATAAGCGTTCCATCTGCATCGTGATAAAGTGAAGAACCAGTCACATTTCTGTCGGGAACTCTGAAAAACTCGGAGGGCTCATCCCATTGCTGATTTCCTTCGCGTAGGCGACTGCCCAGAATTGTCATCTCCCGACCTGCTTCATCATTGGTCGTAAACCAAATTGCCAGCAGATCTCCATTTTCGCAGTACGTGATCGCTGGGCAATGATTATGATCATAAAATGGAACGTTAGATTCGGCAGCAGGAGCTCTGACGAAAGGAATTGGTTCATCGAAGAATGCTTCTGAGTTGGAGTCACCCCATTGAAATATTTCTTGAGATACGTCCTGACTTAATGCGGAAGGCGCCGGCTCAGGCAAAGGCGTCGAGGTTGGCATTTCACCTTGAACCACACGAAAGCCAGTAAGCCAATGTTTGTCTTCTGGAATCATCGCCATCCTGTTGGCAGAACGCAGAAATTCGACCGGAGTACTGTGACTTCCACCCCGAGTAACGCGATAATTTCCATCAACCCGACCTACCGGGTCAGTTTGACGTTCTGAGGTATAAGGTCCATACCAATCGAGGCACCATTCTTCCACATTGCCATGCATATCATATAAGCCAAACGGATTGGCAGGAGAAGATTTCACACTTAAATCTACGGTTGAGTCAACTCCCCAGGTCGTTTTCTGATTCTTTTGGTAACTGGCTGGAAGACCATCATCCATGGAATAATTCCAGGTGGTGCCAGCTCTAGCAGCATATTCCCATTCTGCCTCAGTGGGTAATCGATAGGGTCTTCCTTCTTTCTTGGATAGCCAGTCACAAAAGGCCACAGCCTGCTGATAACTGACAAAAATCACGGCCTCATTATCTAGTTTTGACAGTCCATTTTGACCTCTCAATTTTTTGTTCTCAGGGTCGAAAAGCTCGTACTGAGCATTCGTAACTTCTGTAGCTCCCATGCTAAAGGAATTCGAAATAGTCACTTTATGTATGGGAGCTTCATCGGCATTTATCCCCTTTCCTTCAGAACCCATATAGAAGTATCCAGCAGGAATAAGGATCATTTCCATACCCACAGAATTTATCGTCTCTTGATTTGAAGCAGAAATCTTCGACTTTTTACCGTTGAATCGTATTGTAAATGACACTAAAGAAATCATTGCTATTGAGATAGCAAGCACTCCAAGCAGTCTTTTGTTAATCATCATGTGTTTAAATGAATGAGTTACTTTTATGCATTCGCTTAATATGCCTTTTAATATTATGATTATCCGCTTTTGTGCCAGTAAGGAATTAAAAACGTCTAAAGATTTGGTAAACTCAGCGCTTGAAGCCACTTCGGTCTTCCGACATTTATGCTGAGCTTGCCGAAGTACTTGTTTTTCAGCCAGTTAATCAAAGAAACTATGGCTACTGGCAAAATTGTGGATAGTACTATTTTAAATAATAAAATCCCAAGATTCTTTCCTAAGAGCATAGAAAGACGCTTCATTGACTGAGTTAAGCTTCAAACCTGCAAATGCCCTGGTGCATATAATGCGAGAAAAGAAAATCCTAAAAGTGCAAACTGGTAATTACCGGAATCGAATCTTCGTCTTTGAGGAATAGTTGAAAACATTCAAGACTGAATAGTAAGGTAAAATAAGGAATTTCTTATTTTACCTTACCGAAACAAACTAAAATAAAGTCTTCTGGAAATTTCTGTTTCGGAGGATTCTGAATTTTTATAAAAAGAACTCCGGCTTCATTATTCCATGGTTTATCATTTAAAATTGGACTTCTACTTCCTTTTTCTCTCCGTTGCGCTCATACCTTACCAAAGCTTTGTCTCCTTTTTTGAGCGCACTTAGGGCAGCCATGTAGCTCATCATATCAACTACCGTTGAATCACCCATCTGAACAACTACATCACCTTTAATTAATCCAGCTGCCTGAGCAGGCTTGTCTTCAGATACACCGTCAATACGCATTCCTTTCCCATCAAAAAGATAATCAGGAATCACTCCAAGTGAAACAGTAAATCGCGGAGAATCTCCACTGGAATCTTTAGTCTTGTTGAAAGTAAGTTTTGGTTCAGTATCCAGCTGATTTACCAGACGATCTATGTATTTCACCACCAAAAGCAACCCATCATAATTGATCAAATCGGAATCATCGGTAGGTTTGTGATAGTCCTTATGCTGACCCGTAAAAAAATGTAGTACTGGTAGATCCTGAAGATAAAAGGAGGTATGATCAGATGGTCCTACACCGGATTCTGAGGTGACTATTTTCAAACTATCGCCGTTTGCAAGATCTATCGCTGAAGGAAAACTTGGACTGGTACCCACTCCGTTGATCGCAAGAGTTTTCTCTGCATTCAATCGACCTACCATATCCATATTGATCATATAGTTTACTTTGGTGAGATCAATTGTGGGATTTTTGACGAAGTAGTTAGAACCCCACAGGCCATTCTCTTCTCCTGAGAACGCTATAAATAAGAAGTTACTAGCATGCTTTTCATGTTTCATAAGCTTTGCCAAAGCCACCAACGCAGCAGTTCCACTCGCATTATCGTCAGCTCCATTGTGTATGGCAGGCTCTCCACGATAAAGTGACCCTTCATTTCCCATTCCCAAATGGTCAAAATGCGCTCCTATCACGATGGTATTTTCAGAATTATTATCGATATAACCCACCACATTTCTACCCGTTACTCCTTCACCGTCTGTCCAAACAACTGCTTCCTGGTGAGGATTGGTAGGTTTAGAAACTGTAAAGGGCTGAAGAAATCCTTCTGTTCCCTTTGGTTTGAGCCCAATTTTCTCAAACTCTTTTTCTAAATATTGCGCTGCTTTTCGCTCACCTTCCGAACCAATAGCTCGTCCAGCTAGATCATCATTTGCCAAGTAAGTCACGTCAGTCTTCAGTTCTTGAAGCAAAATTTCGTCACTTGGAGCTCGATTACATCCAAAAACAATTAATCCAGTAGCTATTAAGAACAGGGAATACCTAGAATTCTTTTTCATATTCAAAATACATTTAGCGCAAAGATATTAAATGCTATCTTCGGTGTACAATTTATAACCATTCTAATTAGTATTAATGAGATCTCTGATTATTGTTGCACTTCTTGCCGCAGTTTCCTGCAATCAAAAGACACAAAACAACGCTGAATTAAGTGACGCGCACTCTGCTTCTGACTCGTTACTCCTTGAGCCTGAGGAGATGAAATATCTAAAGAACATCAAGCAACTGACTTTTGGCGGGAATAATGCAGAAGCATATTGGTCATTCGATGATAGTATGCTCGTCTTTCAATCAGACTATAGCGAATGGGGAGTGGAATGCGACCAGGTTTTCTATATGAACTGGAAAACCGACGATCTAAAAAATAATAAACCTCAGCTCCTAAGTACCGGGAAAGGCAGGACTACCTGTTCATATTTTTTACCCGACAACAACATCGTGTATGCCTCCACACATCTCGAAGGAGAAAATTGCCCACCTCCTCCAGCGCCAAGGGATGACCAAAAATATATTTGGCCGATCTATGATTCCTTTGACATTTTCACAGCAGATCTAGATGGAAATATAATCTCTCAACTTACCAATGAGCCAGGTTACGATGCTGAAGCAACTGTATCTCCAAAAGGAGATAAGATCATTTTCACTTCTTTGAGATCCGGTGATCTTGAATTGTATACCATGAATATAGACGGTTCGGATGTGAAGCAGATCACCACAGACCTTGGCTACGACGGCGGAGCATTCTTCTCACCGGATGGCAGTAAAATTATCTGGAGAGCATCGCGTCCAACTTCTGATGAAGATGTAAAGATATATAAGGAGTTGCTGACGGAGGGGTTGGTAATGCCGACGAGCATGGAGTTGTATGTAGCAAATGCTGATGGATCTGAGGCAAGAAAATTGACAGACTTGGGGAAAGCCAACTGGGCACCGTTTTTTCATCCATCGGGAGAAAAAATAATTTTCGCTTCTAACCATCAGACAGAAAGAGGCTATCCATTCAATCTGTTTATGATAAACTTAGACGGAACGGGATTGACCAAAATCACTAGTGACGGGACTTTTGATGCATTTCCAGTTTTTTCTAACGATGGTAAATACTTGGTTTTCTCATCCAATAGAAATAATGGCGGCACAAGAGATACCAATTTATTTGTCGCAGAATGGATAGGAGACAAATAGCTTAATTATTCTATCTTGTCTAAGCTTTCTTACCTTGAATATTTATATGTAATTTTGACCACTAAATAAAACTGAATTTTAAAATGAAAAATCTAAGATCCCTTTTCTCATTTGCATTAGTAATGGTTCTTTTCACAGGCACGATGTTTACATCTTGCGGAGGAAAAAAAGATGCTGCCGAAGAAACTGAGCAAACTGAAGTATCTGAGCATCCTGCCGATGCGGACAGTAACGAACATCCTGCCGATGCGGACAGCACGGAGAATCCTGCCGAAGAAGGTACTGAGCACCCAGCGGACAATTAAGATTACTCACACCATGTTAATTAAAAAGAGGCTGTCAAACGACAGCCTCTTTTTTTGTTATAATTGGGTATCTCTGCTAAAAGTAAACTTCGAATTTACTTTTACCTGCTTTCCATTAATTTCCAGATACGGATAAGCCAAAAAGTTAATTGGTCCAGCTTGTGGTTCCGGATCCAATTTGAGATCCCTACCTCGACTCAGCTCAATACGGTTCGCTGGATGGCGCCCAAAATAATAGGTTGCTAAGGCTGTATATTTATTCGCCTCAGAAATATCTACAGGCCACCATTTGCCATCTGCATAGAATTCTGCCCAGCAATGATAGCCATCAATCCCTCCTTCATTACGATCAGAAGGTATAGATGCTCCAATCGCAAACCGTGAAGGGATACCTACTGATCTTGCCAATGAAATAAATAGTGAATGGAATTCCGTGCAATTACCTGTTTTGCTATCACATGCATAGTATGAATCGCCATTTCCATAGTTGCCCACCTTGGCGTATTTCATATTGTCGATGACATAGTCATAAAGCGCCCGAGCTTGGATTAGGTGGGATTCATTAAGTTTAGCTCCTAATGTTTCTTTAGCTATTGTTTCAAACTGACCACCTGTAGGCATCAGTTTGGTGGATCCTAAGTACAAAGCACTATCAGGCTCTGGCGCTTCATAAGGACCTTTCTCTTTTCTTTTTACCTTATACGTGAGATTGATTTCTTCACCAGAATTTCCCTTGTCTAAGTTCATAAAGAGGATTTTGTTTCCATAATTCTCCTCACGAATTTCTATGGCACCGGCAGGAACATCTTTTGTGACTAATTCCACCTGCTGAAAGTCGTCAGACTCGCCAATCGGAATCCACATCTTAGCAGGACCATCCAAATCCGGAATCTGAGCAGTATAGTAAAAAGTGAACTCATCTCCTCCTTCTATTACTCCCAGAAGGCGATTGTTAGATTCTGCCATCGGAACTTTAAACCAGGTTTTATCCTCCTTGTTCTGCTTCCATGAATAATATGGTTTGCCATTAAATTTATGTAAACTAGTGTTGGTTACCCCCATTTCTCCAGGTTTTCCCTCCATAAAAAAGTCCACATCATATACATCTCCTTTTTCATCCACCAAATCCACACAGGCAAAATGTCGGTTGGGCCCAAGCCTAGAGAGGTATTCTGTGTGAACCCTCACCAACTTCATAGAAAGGTCATGCTCGTCATCTTTTAGACTAAAAAAGCCGTTGTTTTCTTCAGACTGAGCATCAATATAAGCCTTGATACCGTCTTCTATTTCATTGATACTTACTTTCTCATAAGGCTCAACCTTTTCTTCCTCCACCTTACTTTCGCAGGCCAAAAACAGAAATGAGCCCATCAGAAAAAAGAAAACTCTCATTACATCATTATATTTCATGTGTCAAATTTAGGTAGAAAGCATAATCTTGCGTCATATCTAGCAGATTATATGTCTCTTAGCTTAATCAATTTTTAAAGCTACTGTGTAATACCTCACTACACAAAATTGGCGCTAAAGTTTTAAAATAATCAAATTTGATTCCTCCTCAGCTTCAACTCACACTATTAATATTACAGTAGATCTCCTAGGAATAAGACGGTGGTTGCTAAGTCCTTTAAAGATTTTGGAGTATTAATCTGTGTACATCAGCTGAATAGTGGGCTTAAATCCTTTATGGTTTCTTGACCAATGCTGGATAGTTATTAACCCATTAGTGTGTTAACATAAAGTAATCGTTTGAAACGTAAAAGCCATTCGTAAATCCACCCGATCAATGGAATACAATTATTTGATGTATTTACGCAATTGCACCAGTAAACGACAAAAAGTGAGGTAATAAATGGTAAACACTAGCATAGTCGGTACTTCGGTCACTAGTCATTTATGTTCTCCGCCTGTAACCATAGAAAATGAAGTTACTGGCGTGAATGCGGATAATCAGATAATTTGAGATCCAGCGATTAGACTTTAGAGTGAAAGCCGATACTGGAGCAAGCAGTCTTGATCCACCTTTAAATTTGAATCCATCTAGAGACTATCTTTTGCCCTTGCCAGCATCTGCGCTTAAAATTAATCCAAATTTGACACCTAATAACCCTAGATATTAATTGTTAGATTGCATAAGGGAATCAGCGAAACATTTTACGTTGATCCTATTTCAACCCAACTTATATCGATGAGAAACTTAATATTATTTTGCATTGGAATATCTTTATTCTCCTTTGGCTGTAAATCAAGTGAAGAACTTAGTGTTTCCAAAAGCATGAAAACCGCCGAGGCTCAACTCAAATACAGCCTCAAAGAAAATACAGACAAATCAACTTTTCCTCGATCTGTCAATCCTGACGGCACGGTGAATTCAGTTCCCTCAAAAGACTGGACAAGTGGATTTTACCCTGGAAGTATGTGGGAATTGTATGCCTATACCAAAGATAAGATGTGGGCCGATTCTGCCGCAGCCTGGACCGCAGGACTTGAATCTGTTAAAATGAATACTCACACCCACGACTTGGGATTTGTGTTATATTCTTCCTTTGGCAATGGATTGAAATTGACCGAGAACCCTAAGTATGCACAGATACTGTTGCAAGGTGCTCAGACACTCAGCAACAGATTTAATCCTAAAGTAGGAAGCATAAGATCTTGGGACTTTGGACCTTGGGAATTTCCAGTGATCATCGATAACATGATGAATTTGGAATTGCTATTCTGGGCTACAAAATACAGTGGGGATTCCACGTTCTATGATATTGCAGTAAGGCATGCCGATACGGGGATGAAAAATCACTTTCGCCCGGACTTTAGCAGTTATCATGTTATTGATTATGATACCCTCACGGGAAAAGCAATAGGCAAACAAACTCATCAAGGTGCCTCAGATGAATCCTCTTGGGCACGCGGACAAGCTTGGGGACTTTATGGATTCACGATGGTTTATCGTGAGACAGGTGAAAAAAGATTCTTAGAGCAGGCAGAGAAAATTGCAGATTACTACCTCAATCATCCCAACATGCCTGAGGATATGATTCCTTATTGGGACTTCTCAGTTTTTAACACACCCAATCAACCTAGAGATGCTTCTGCCGCTGCTATAGCTGCTTCAGCATTGATCGAACTGAGCAGATATTCTTCCAAAGGAAACATATTTTTCTTAGCGGCTGAAAAAATGCTTAAAAGCCTGAGCAGCCCGGAATATTTGGCAAAAACTAAATCCAACCATGGCTTTATCCTAAAGCACAGCACTGGGAATTACCCTAAAGGATCGGAGGTAGATACACCTATAAACTATGCAGATTATTACTACCTCGAAGCTTTAAATAGGTATAACCTATTGAATAAATAGAATCTGTATATACGCTATTCTGCCAGTAATCGAATTCTCTTTGGTCAAAGGGTTGGAAGACAGATGATCGAAGACAGAAGAAAACCTGAATTAACTATTTCTTTGGATTTTAATGATATAAATTTTCTACTATAAAGATGAAGTTCACATCAAAAATAGCTGACGAAATTAGAAGACGTGAATAATGTAGTGACTACGATTGAAAAGATAGTTGGAAGTGATTTTTGATAAAAACAAACGGGGATTATTCAATTCTTATAAGCGATAAGCTGTGATAATCCAATGGGTAAATGGAATTACTACTTAACTGACGAAGGAATGCACAGATTTTACTCATTTAAAAAAAAAAAACAAATATAATTTCCGGTATTTTACTTGATAGATTTATCGATGAACGAGCAATTAGTTCGGTTTTCAATGGTGATTTTCGTGGAGTTTTTGAGGCTATGCAGCATGTATACCATCAAGATTTTCGACAAACTGCCTACTAAGAAAACTAAATTTTATGCTTAAAGTGTAGTTTTGAGGCCAGAGTTACTTGTTGGTACTACAGCTTGAGCAAGAAAGATTGAAAGGAGATTTTTTTCATGGCCTAAAGTTTTTTATGCAGAGTTTGTGATTTTTTAGACTTCCCTGCGAATCATTGATAAAAGCAATCCAAATGCAAGCTAAACCTTATGACCAATCAGCAGAATTTATAGAGCTCCTTAACTCAAATAAGGGAATTCTATATAAGGTAGTGCGCAGCTATTGCTTTGTGGAAGAAGAGCAAAAAGATTTAATTCAGGAGATTTCGCTGCAGGCCTGGCGATCATTTCCAAATTATAACCCAAACTATAAATTCTCTACTTGGCTATATCGGGTGGCATTGAATGTAGCAATTTCTACCCTACGAAAAGAGTCCAAGCGAAAGGAAATAAACAGTCCATTCGAAGAGAGATTAATAGAGTTCAAAATTTCAGATGAGGATCCAATTGAGGAGAATGTATCACAGCTGTACAGTGCCATAGCAGAATTAAGGCCATTTGACCGAGCATTAATTTTACTTTACTTAGATGAAAAACCCTACCGGGAGATGGCAGACATCATCGGAATATCGGAGTCAAATGTAGCCACGAAACTTAGCAGGCTAAAGCAGGTACTCAAAGAAAAATATCTAATCCTAAACCAAAAATAAAATGCAAGATCAAGAACTTATCGGACTATGGAAACAGCAGGAAACTAAAATAGACCAGCTAATCACAATGAATAGGCACTTGCTCAGAACGCAAACAAGTGCAAAAATGAGGAAAGATCTTTTTGGGATAAAAGCAGAAAAGATAACTGGAATAGTATTCGGCTTTCTCTATTTATTTTTCCTCGGCACCCTACTCTCCATTGGACTTCGCGCTACCTCATTCAAACCTGATTTTTTCACCATCTCGATTGGAGTGATTTTCATCGTTAATATCAAGGTGGTTGCAGACTATATCAAAAACTTAGTGTTGGCAAATCAAATCAAGTTTGACGGCTCAGTGGCTGCAATACAAAAACAATTAATTGACTATAAATTGTCTTTGATAAACACCATCAGGTTCGTCGCCATCCAACTCCCATTTTACACCACACTTCACTTGAGTAGTACTTGGTTTCCAAGCCAGGCGTCTGCGTTTTGGATCATATTCCAACTCGTCATTACAGGAGTATTCACGATGGTAGCAGTGTGGATTTTCTTCACATTTAAGCCAGAAAACGCACACCAAAAATGGGTGAAATGGATGATTTTAAGTGCGGGTGGATCTCAAATTGAAAAATCAATAGCCCAATTAGAAGAGCTTGAGAAATTGAAAAGCATATAATCAACTAAGAAAAGGTAAGCGCTTTCTTTAGTTGAAAAATAATTTAATCAAATGATTAAATTATTTGACTAAATCATTTGATTTTTTATTGATTTACGTTTTCTTTGTATCCTAATCATTGGCAATGGAAAAGAATAAAAAAGAAGTAAAGAACAATTCTACTGAAGAAAAAATCAAAGCTTCAGCTCGCAAGATGTTTCATCAAAAAGGCTTTGCTGGAACCAGAACTAGAGATATTGCTGAGGAATCAGGAATAAACCTTGCACTTTTGAATTATTATTTTCGAAGTAAAGAGAAGCTTTTCCAACTTATCATGTCGGAGAGTTTAGATGAATTTTTCTCCTCACTTCATAGTGTTTTCAATGATCCCGTGACAAGTTTTGAAGAGAAAATAGAAGCTGTCGTAAAAAATTATGTGGAAAAGATGACTGAGAATCCTAATATTCCTTTGTTTATCCTCAGCGAGCTACGAAATAATCCCGATCAACTCATCAAAAAGGTCAATGCAAAGAAAGTCTTTTTGCAATCCATCTTCTTGGCTCAGCTTGATGATGAGATCAAGGCGAATCGAATTAATGCAATAGAGCCGATGCACTTCATAATGAATTTGCTAGGGATGACCGTCTTCCCTTTTGTGGCTTCTCCTATGATGAAAAGTATAGGTGATATAGATCAGGAAAATTTTGACACATTAATGGATGAACGTAAAAAGTTAATTCCAATGTGGATTAAAGCAATTTTAAAGTCCTGACTTTTATTTGACTAGTAATTAATCAAATGTTTAAATCATACGATTATGAGTAGAGAGATGAGACACATGCTATATAATACCATTCTGGTTTTTTGGGCACTTACAATTTTTCCATTAAAAGCTTTTAGTCAATCGTCTAACCTATTGACTTTAGATGAGTGCTACCAAAAAGCCAGAGACAATTATCCCCTGCTTCAGCAACTTGATCTTATAAAGAGAACCGCAGACTATTCATTGGAGAATATTTCAAAGGGAATTATTCCTCAGGTTAACATCTATGGGCAAGCGTCTTATCAATCTAATGTGACAGCTTTTCCAATAGAGATCCCAAACGTAATCATTCAAACATTGGCAAAAGATCAATATAAGATAACAGGAGAAATCATTCAACCCCTTACGGATTTTGGTATTATAAATCAACAAAAGGCAATCGCCGAAGCTAAAGCTAAAATAGAATCAAGAAACCTAGAAACAGAACTTTACAAGATCAAAGAACGAATCACTCAGCTATATTTTGGAGTTCTTCTGGTGGACGGACAGCTGACTCAAATTGAATTGCTAAAAAAAGACGTTCAAATTGGCCTGGCCAAAGCGAATGCAGGAATCGCAAATGGAGTTACCCTAAAAATCGCAGCAGATCAATTGCAGGCAGAATTATTAACCACTGATCAGCGTGCAGTAGAACTTCAAGCAAATCGGTCAGCATTTCTGGAGATGCTTTCTCTTTTCATAGGAGAAGATCTTGCCCCAACTATCGAACTGGCTTCACCACCTATCCAGACACTCAACGCAACCATCAACAGACCAGAACTGGCGACTTTTGCAGCACAGCGAGAGGTGTTTTCGCTTCAGAGTGAGCTGATCAATAAAAAAAATAACCCTCACTTAAATGCATTCTTTCAGGGTGGATATGGACGACCCGGACTAAACTTTTTAAGCAGTGAGTTCGAACTATTCTATGTCACTGGTGTGAGGCTAAACTGGAATATCTCCAATTTCTACACCTCAAAAAAAGAAAAGGAAATCCTGAAGTTAAATCAAAATTCAGTTCAGATTCTGGAAGAAACTTTTCTATTAAATACAACCATCGCATTAGCTCAACATAATCAGGAGGTACAAAAATATCTAACGCTTCTTGATACCGATTCAGAAATTATTGCTCTGCGCGAAAAAGTGAAATCTACCGCCAATAGCCAATTGGAATTTGGCAGCATCACTGCCAACGACTATCTCACTTATATAAATGCAGAAGATAAGGCAAGACAAAATCGCATATATCATAGCATACAGCTTCTTATGACTCAATATACCTACTTACTTACCTCTGGAAATTAATCTTTTGACGATGAAAAACCTCTCATGTACCCTACTAGCAACTTTTCTATATTTGACTTTCGGCTGTACCAACGAAAGGACTTTTGACGCGTCAGGTTCCTTTGAAGCTGATGAGACGATCATTTCAGCAGAAGCTTTGGGCGTTCTCAAAGTGTTTACGCTGCGAGAAGGCCAAGAGCTGAAAGCCGGAGAACAAATTGGATACATAGACACCGTACAGCTATTCCTAAAAAAGCGACAGCTTCAATCTCAAATTGTGGCTCTGACTGGGAGAAAACCAAATATTTCTATCCAACTAGCTGCATTTGAGGAGCAACTCAAAACTGCCCATAGAGAACAAAATCGAGTGAGCAATCTCCTACAAGTAGACGCAGCAACACTCAAACAACTCGACGATGCAAATGCTCAGATAGAACTGATCAAATCACAAATTGAGGCTCAGAAATCTTCACTTAATATCTCTAGCAAAGGCATCAGCAACGATGCTACACCAATGGAAGTGCAAATCGCACAAATCGAGGATCAGCTGGAAAAAAGTAAAATTATTAATCCTATCCCAGGGATGGTTTTGACGAAGTATGCAGAACAAAATGAGATGACTTCTCCTGGAAAACCTTTGTACAAAATCGCTGATTTATCCACTATTACGCTAAGAGTGTATATCAGTGGAAATCAACTTTCTGAGGTAAAAATCGGTCAAAAAGTAATCGTATATACTGATAATAGTGATGGAGGTTTTGATCAGGCTGAAGGTACAGTTACCTGGACTAATGAGAAGGCGGAATTCACACCTAAGACCATTCAGACTAAGGATGAACGGGCAAACATGGTGTATGCTATAAAAATTAGCGTCCAAAATGGCGGAAAATTTAAAATCGGAATGTACGCAGAAGTCAACTTCCAATAAGCTGTGGTAACGCTATCTAACATCACGAAAACATACAATGAGGGCACGCTCACAGCTGTTGATCAGGTTTCCTTTGAAGTGAAAAAAGGAGAACTTTTTGGACTCATCGGGCCAGATGGAGCCGGCAAAACCAGTATTTTCCGGATGCTTACTACCTTACTTTTACCCGACGGCGGGAATGCCATAGTGAATGGATTAGACGTAGTCAATGACTATAAAAAAATCCGAAAGCAAATTGGCTATATGCCGGGAAAATTCTCCCTATATCAAGATCTGACGGTAGAAGAAAATCTTAGGTTTTTTGCTACAATTTTTAATACCACAATTGAGGAAAATTACGATCTCATCAAAGAAATCTACCTACAAATTGAGCCTTTCAAAAATAGGAGAGCAGGGAAGCTTTCTGGTGGAATGAAACAAAAGCTGGCATTATGCTGCGCACTCATTCATAAACCAACGGTACTTTTCTTGGATGAGCCTACCACAGGTGTTGATACAGTGTCCAGAAAAGAGTTTTGGGAAATGCTCAAAAGATTGAAGGAGCAGGGAATCACCATATTAGTTTCTACCCCATATATGGATGAGGCTACGCTCTGCGAGAGAATAGCGCTTATCCAAGACGGGAAGATCATGTCCATAGATACTCCACAAGAGATTATCAACTCTTACCCCGAGCGACTTTTCGCAGCAAAAGCTAATTCTATGAGTCATTTGCTCCAAGAACTTAGAATTCAGGAGAAAGTGAAAAGTTGCTTTGCCTTTGGTGAATACCACCATTTCACATTCAAGAATCTGAATGACACTAGCGAAAAAACTCTCTTCGCAGTACTGCAAAAGCTAGGCTATCAGTCTCTAGAAATAAAAGAAATCACCCCCACTATCGAGGATTGTTTCATCCAATTAATGAATCACTGACATGAAAAAAGTAGTCATCAAAACGCATCAGCTAACCAAGAAATTTGGAGAATTCACAGCCACTGATGCAATCACATTTGAGGTGTATGAAGGAGAAATTTTTGGGTTTCTGGGCGCAAATGGAGCAGGCAAAACTACGGCAATGCGAATGCTCTGCGGGCTATCTACACCCACCTCGGGTGAAGCCATGGTTGCTGGATTCGACATCTACAAAGAGACTGAAAAGATCAAGAAAAACATTGGTTATATGAGCCAAAAATTCTCTTTATATGAAGATCTTACTGTACTCGAAAATATTCGATTTTTTGGTGGAGTCTATGGGCTCAGTGATCAGGAGATCAAAGAAAAAAGTAATCACTTAATTGATTTATTGGCACTGAGGCAACAAAGTAAAAAGCTGGTGGGATCTCTACCTCTTGGCTGGAAGCAAAAGCTTGCGTTCTCAGTGGCTATCATTCATGAGCCTAAAATTGTCTTCTTGGATGAACCCACCGGCGGAGTTGATCCTGTGACGAGACGACAATTTTGGGATTTGATTTATGATGCAGCAGATCGGGGAATTACCGTTTTTGTGACTACTCACTACATGGATGAGGCAGAATACTGCAACCGAATCTCGATGATGGTAGATGGGGAAATGAAAGCACTAGATAGTCCCTCTAATCTGAAAAATATATATAAAGCCGCTTCGATGGACGAAGTTTTCTATGAGCTAGCGCGTGGGGCAAAACGAAAAGCAGATTGATATGAAGCAATTTTACATTTTTGTACAGAAAGAGTTTTATCACGTGTTTCGAGACAGAAAAAGTCTCTTGATGCTCTTTGGACTTCCCATTGCACAGATAATGCTATTTGGATTTGCCCTGACCAATGAGATCAAGGATTCCAAAATCGTTGTGGTAGATTATGCAAACGATCCTATTTCAAGAGAAATAATACAAAAACTTGCAGCAAGTGATCAATTTCAATTACAAAGCTCTCTTATGAGCCATCGAGCAATTGAGTCAGCCTTTAAAAAAGGCACCGTGAATCTTGCTCTGGTTTTTCCTGGAAATTTCAGCACAGATTTGCTTGCCCACAACTATGCACAAATTCAAATAATCGCGGATGCATCTGATCCAAATAAAGCGAATGCACTCACCAGCTATGTAAATGCTATTGTGGCAGATTACCAGCAACAGCGGATAAATGAAGCCAGACTCCCTTTCCAGATTATTCCTGAAATCCGAATGCTATATAATCCTGAATTAAAAGGAGCAACAAATTTCGTCCCCGGAGTGATGGCCTTAGTGCTGGTGTTGATTTGCGTACTGATGACCTCAATTTCCATCGTCCGGGAGAAAGAAATGGGCACGATGGAAATCCTGTTGGTCTCGCCATTCAATCCTTTTCTGGTAATCATTTCTAAAGCAATTCCTTATTTTGTACTCTCACTTGTCAATCTGACAGTAATTCTCATTCTGGCTGTATTCCTCATGGAAATGCCTTTTGAAGGAAGTCTCTTACTTTTTTATGTAGAAAGCAGCATTCTAATAATAGCTGCACTTTCTCTGGGTCTATTAATCTCTAATAGTACAGATTCTCAACAAACGGCGATGCTTCTGTCTCTGATGGGAATGATGATTCCCACCATGCTATTGACAGGGTTTATGTTTCCTATAGAAAATATGCCATTGCCTCTTCAGCTGATCTCTAATTTGATCCCCAGCAAATGGTACTACATCATCGTGAAATCCATTATGATTAAAGGCCTTGGATTTTCTGCGATATGGAAAGAAACATTGATTTTAGTAGGAATGACAGCAATTTTTTTATTCGTGAGTTTCAAAAAGTTTAAAATCAGACTCGCATGAGAACCTTACAATTTTTACTTCGAAAAGAATTTAGACAGATCTTCCGAAACAAGTCTCTCCTGCCTATGATTTTTGCTATGCCACTGGTTCAACTCATAGTGATGCCTTTGGCTGCAGATTTTGAAATTAAAAACATCAATATCTCAATTGTTGATCACGATCGTAGTTCCTACTCTCAACAATTAATAAACAAGATTACAGCTTCCGGATACTTTGTCTTATCAGATTTTGGAGATTCTTTTGATGATGCTTTTCAACAGATAGAATCTGAGAAGTCAGATCTTATCTTGGAGATTCCCAGTGGTTTTGAGCGGAATTTGGTGCGTGAAAATCGAGAAAAACTTTTCATCGCCGTCAACGCAATTAATGGTACAAAAGCTAATCTTGGAGGAGCATATCTCAATCAAATCATACAGCAGTACCATGCGGAAGTGAGTTTAGACTGGATAAACCCAATAAAATATACTTCCTCACCACAGATTGAGGTTACTTCTTCCAACTGGTTTAATCCCTTTATGAATTACCGGTTTTTTATGGTGCCTGGGATTTTAGCATTCCTAGTTACTATGGTTGGAGCGTATATGACCGCTTTGAACATCGTCAAGGAAAAGGAAATAGGTACCATCGAACAAATCAATGTGACACCTATTAAAAAATACCAGTTTATTCTTGGCAAGCTTATTCCATTTTGGATCATAGGTGTAATTATTTTTACGATTGGATTGGTTTTCGTAGCGCGAATAATTTATGGAATTGTCCCCATTGGAAGCATTGTATTACTCTATGGATATTTAGGAATTTACCTCATAGCTCTTCTGGGTGTGGGATTATTGATCTCAACCGTTAGCGACACACAGCAGCAAGCTATGTCAATTGCATTTTTCGTCATGATGGTTTTCCTGCTGATGAGTGGGCTATTCACGCCTATTGACAGCATGCCAAAGTGGGCAAGAATATTTGCCTATTCCAATCCACTTACCTATTTCATCGAAGTGATGCGAATGGTCGTGCTCAAAGGCAGTGGCCTAAAAGATCTTTATACACACTTCTTGATCATGATAGGATTTGCTGCCTTCTTCAACGCCTGGGCAATTTGGAATTATAGAAAGACAACATAAGTAGATACTTAACCACTCAATAGGTTATAAGAGAAATCAAAATTACCTAGACTATGTCTTTTAATTAGCAAGTAGCACTTGTGCGAGTATTCATAACTCCGAATTATAATCAAAGCTTCTCCAGATCACTCAAATAAACTTCCGCCTGCTCCAGTAATTCCGTCTTGTTTTTCAGCTTGTCAAGCGTCCGATAGGCCATTCCAATTCTCGGGTTCTTTTCCAGCTTGGCTCGATTTCTATCATAAAAATGCCAATACAAACTATTGAATGGACAAGCTCCTTCACCTACTTTTTTGGTATAACTATAGGTACAATGACTACAATAATTGCCCATCTTATGAATATAATTAGCTGAGGAAACATAGGGTTTGGTGCCCACAATACCTCCATCTGCAAACTGACTCATCCCTCTGGTATTGGTGATCTCTACCCACTCGATCGCATCAATGTAAATCCCCAAATACCATTGATCCACTTCATCAGGATCAATACCTGCCAATAACGCAAAATTCCCGATTACCATCAGCCGCTGAATATGATGAGCATACGCCAAATCAAGTGACTGCCCGATAGAATGACTTAGGCACTTCATCTTAGTGTCTCCAGTCCAGAACCATTTTGGTAGGTTCCTCTTGTGAGCAAAGAAATTCAGGTCTGCAAATTCTGGCATTTTCGACCAATAAATTCCACGCATATATTCTCGCCATCCTATTATCTGCCTGACGAATCCCTCCACCTGAGAGATATCAATTTCATCTTGATGAGCATCCCAATACTTTTCTACTTGATGCACCACCTCGAGGGGAGAAAGCATTTTAGAATTCAGTGCAAAGCTCAATCGAGAATGAAAAATATACGGATCCCATGTTGTCAATGCATCCTGATAGTCTCCAAAATGAATTAGCAAGTGGGTACAGAAATGATTCAATACCTCTAAGCATTCCTCTCGTGAGCAGGGCCATTCAAAGGATTTTTCATCTACCGTTCCAATCGTTTGCACCTTCGCCTCTCTGATCATTGCGAAGATTTCTGTCACATCCTTAGCATGAAGTTTTGGCTTTTGCAAAAGTTGTTTGTCTTTTAGCGCAGCTCTATTTTCATGATCGAAATTCCATTTTCCTTTAAGTGGTTCGCCATCTTCCATCAGGACATTAAAGTCCTTTCTCATCTGACGGTAGAACGTCTCCATCAAAAATGTTTTTTTTCCGCTGAAAAAGTTTGCTACGTAATCCCGCTCAGTCAAAAAATGCTCTGAATCAACACTTCGACACGGAATAGCTAGCTTCTTACAGATCTCTTTCAACTGTTGATCGAGTCTGTATTCATCCGGGAATTGGTATTCAAACTGCTCAAAACCACTCTCCTTAACTTCCTTACTAAGCATCTGGGCCAAATCATGAGTGTTGGCTGGGTCATCCAGTTGAACGTATTTCACCTGGTGACAATTGGACTTTAAGTGTTTGGCAAAATTTCTCATACTCAGAAAAAATGCAATCACTTTCTGAATATGATGTGAGACATAATCTGTTTCCTGTCGAAGCTCCATCACTATATAGGTAACTGAAGAGTCTTTTTCTTCAAACCAAGAATGTTGGGGATTCAGCTGATCCCCCAGAATCAATCGTAGCGTTTTGGGCATAAAAAAAGGCTTTCATACTAAAGCCTTTTTTGGAAATATTGTTTTAGCGATCAATATCTAAAACAAGGCATTGAGGAGGTTCTGCCAGCTCCACGCTTGTTAGTCGCCAAAAAACTAAAGCGTAAACTAATTTCATTTGCTCCTTTGGTCTGAGTATTGCCAAGGGACGAAAGCGTAAAGTCATGACTGTACCCTACATCCAAGCCTCCGCCTAGTGAGATTCCCAGCAGTGCAATTATTGATTCATTATTTGGAAGTTCTTGATTACTAATAGGAATTCCTCTGTACCACACTCCCATTACAAGTGGTTGAATAGTGATTTGTGCACCCATATCGAGTTGCTGAAATTGACCTTGATTTTTGTAATTGAAAGCGAGTGTCAGCTCTCGAGTATTGATTTTTTGATTGAGATATTGAGTCGAAGTACCTCCCGAAAGATCAAATTTCATCCCTCCCTGAGCGGATAATTTTATGGGTAATTTGTTATTTCCCCCTTCATAATAGGTCATTTCGGGTTGAGTGATGTGATGCGCTGCTAATCCAAACCATACCTTCTCATTATTGAAAAGTGCCCCAAAACTATAATCCATAAATTGATGACTTTGATCTATGGATACATTTTCTCCTGAGAAATCATCAATCATTCCAGTACTCCCATCTATTTGACTACCAAAAACCATATCCCCGAAATAGGCGTCACGATCCATGTAGCTTACTTGGCCTCCCACCCTCAAAAATGACCTAAATCCCAATCGCATTCTATAAGAATAAGTTGCTCCTATTTCGGTCACACTCAGATGTGCCATACTTTGCTCAGACCGGTTTATAAGTAGTCCAACCCCACTTTTGGCACCAAAGATATAATGGTCTATGTACGCAGAATACGAGTTAAAAGACTGATTTAAACCAGGCCATTGATTTCTATAATTCATTCCGATTCTTGTCATTTCAGAGGCTCCTGTCAATGCTGGATTGAGGTATAATGGAGCAGCGTAAAACTGAGAATATTGTATATCCTGCGCATAACTTGCTGAGCAGAAACCAATCAATAAAAATAGGGTTATAATTCTTTTCATATTTTCATCGAATAAGCGTGACTCCACCCGAGCGGAAGATCACCTCTCCTTCCAGAGTGGTGTAAGTGAGCTGGTACAAATAATTGCTGGCTGGCGAAATTTGTCCTCGGAAGAACCCGTCCCAGCCATGATTTTCAGCTCCTGTTGAAGCAAATATTTTTTCACCCCAAGTGTTAAAAATCTCCATGGTGTAGAATGTCGGAGTATTAAACTTGGGGAAGAAAGTATCATTCAATCCATCGCCATTTGGGCTAAAGGCCGTTGGGATCGTTACTACTTCGACCACACCATTCACCTGAACTATGTTTCGCTCAGTAACAGAACATCCGTAGCTGTCAAAAGCCATTAGGGTTACCTCGAACTCTCCTGATTTTGCAAATACATGAATTGGATCTTTTTCGGAAGTGGTCTTTCCATCACCAAAGGACCATTCCCATGCAATGAATTCTTCTGAGATGATACTCTCAAATAAAATCTGTTCTTCAACCTGCACTTCGGGATTACTGCTTATTTCCAATTTGCGATACTTGAAATCCAGACGACCTGATGCACTAAACTGTGAAGGAAATTCCACACGCACTTCGCTCACTGATGAGCAACCTGAAGCATCTGTCACTTCAACCTCAATATTTCCGGATTGGAAATAGTTGATCTCGCGTTGATCAGTATATCCAGTGTTCCATTTAATAGTATAGGGTTCATTTCCACCTTGAATTGATACCCATGCCACACCGGTCACAGACCCAAGGTCGCAGTCAACATCCAACATGGTCTCAATACGAGCGCTCAATTGTGGCGCTTGAGTGACACTGAAAGACTTATTTATTTCGCAGCCACTTTCATCCCTGACCTTCACTTGATATATTCCTTCCTTCAGCCCATCTCTGAATAATCCTTCTATTCCATCGCTCCAGATGACGTCATAAGTACCACTTGCTCCACCTACTTCTAGAGCTATCATTCCGCCAGACGAATTGGCACAATCTGGATTACTAGTTTTTACAAGTTCTACAGTTAGGGTTGAAGCCGAAGTAACTGAGTAATCGCCGCTCACTACACAACCAAATGCATCTGTCACTTTCAAGGAGTAAGTACCTGATTTCACACTTGAAAGTTTCTCATCAGTTTGCCCAGTGCTCCACAGATATGAGTAAGGAGCTTTTCCACCAGTCACCTTTGGTTGCACTTTCCCATTTCCAGCTTCGAGGCACGTTTCATCTTCTACTTCAAATGCTAATTCCAACGGAGCGATTTCTTGCAGCGTATAAGAGACTTCATAGGTACAGCCACTTCCATCCGTAATTAGAACACTATATGACCCAGCTGGAACAGATAAAATATCTTTTGAGGTCGCTCCATTGCTCCACTGGAATTTAAAGGTTCCCGATCCTCCGGATACCGCTAACAAAATAGCTCCTGAAGTCGGATTGGAGCAGGTAACATTTTGAATTGTCTCTGCCACGTTGATTCCTTCAATTGCAGATTTGATTTCAAAAGTACTGGTCACTTCACAGTTATAGGTATCCGCTACAACCACTGAATAGACACCTGGAACGAGATTATCTGCTTCCCAAACATTTTTTAATCCATTGCTCCAGCTGATTTTGTATGGCTCGCCTCTACCTACTTTCACACTTAGTTTGGCGAACCCATCCCCACTGGATCCACAGCTGGCATCTTTCTTTATCAGCGATTCCAAAATCAATGGATATGGCGGTTGGATAATAATGTGCTCCACATGCTTTTCACCTCCTGCATCAGTAATCTCCACAGTGTAAGATCCAGCATTCAAGTTGACTCTATTTTTGGTCGTCTCAAGAGTATTCCATCGATAGGAATATGGAGCAGTTCCACCATTTATTTCTAATAGGATGCTCCCCTTTTCAGAATGGGAACATAGCGCCAACTTTCCCGTCACTTTTACAGATATGGGTAAAGGATCAGTCCATACAGATTTTATCTCTTCTGCTAATGCAGTGAAGTCATTTCCAATGCATAATAAAAATGCAAAGAGGTAAAAACTATATTTTAAAACAGTGGTATTCACAATTAATCATTCTGGACTTATTTCAGATTATTAAAATTGGTTTTAAAATACTGAATAGTGTTTTTTATGTTTAAACACATCATATTTTGCCCATAACATACAACATAATGAATTTATTAAATAGATCCACTATATAAAAATAAGCAAATAATATTTCTAATCAGCACAATATATTAGGTTAGCAATTATTGAAAAACTTGCTGGTATATACTATTTGAGTATTTATAATTCAATATCCAAAAAACACTTCAGATGAAGCTTTTTTGTGAGTACCAAAGGAAATTGAATTTTAAAAAAATAGTTAATAAAACGAAAAAAATATTAATTTATTTTAGTTTAGGTTTCATATTACAAAGCTTTCTATTGAGTTAGTCCATTAATAAACATGATAAAACTTGGCAAATTACAGCTCTTAGTCCATTTCGGCTACCCGATTTCCCCTCTTGTCCCGAGCCTGTCGTCTGTCGAATTAAAGTAAAAATGAATACTGGCAACAACTTAAAATATAATAGGTACATCCGCAATTGTGCAAATAATGAGTCAAAAGCTTCTTAAGATTTGGCAAACTTAGCGATTGAGGCCACTTCGGACTTCCGTCACTTGTGCTGAGATTGCCGAAGCATCGGTCTTCCCGTTAGGTAATCAAAGAAACTACGCTTACTGACATGATTGCGGATAATCACAAAATATAAATTCTACATTTAATAGTCGGGTATTTCGCTCTTCCCTCTACTTCCCTTAAAAGACCTCCCCTGACTCACTAACTTCCGGCATACTAGCTAAGAAAAGAGACTACTGTGCAGTTACAGATGTAGGCATACAACTTTTTTGGGTATATAGAATTTATTCAGTAGTCAAGATTAATTTTATTATCAGGTCTCCGATATTAATAACCTACATAAAATCGGTCAATGTCCGAAATAAATATGATGCTTTTATAAAAAGTGGAACTGATGGAAGTCTTTACCTAATCCCTTTCTACCCCAGAAAAGAATATGGTAGCGGCGCTAGCCAAGCTTAAAGAGTAGTGGCAAATCTAGTACCACCCACGCGGCCAATTAACTTAATGTGTGAATCCGCTATTCTGCCAGTAAAGATACGAAGCATTAAAAAATCTGGTAAACTCAGCGATTAAGGCCTCTTCGGTCAGCCGTCATTTATATTCCAGCCAATAAATCAAAGAAACTATGGCTACTGGGATAATTGCGGATACTCATTCAACTTAATATTTAAAGCAAGGGATGGTTCTGGCGCGTTGATTTCTATTTTTGGCATCACCCCATAAAAAAGTGTAAGTCATGGATATCTCGTGTGCACCACCGCTATTTCTCAACCCCAATTTAGAAATAGTCACATCATAAGAGTAACCAATATCCAATCCACTTTCCAGAGAAACGCCAACTAAGCCGATGATAGCTTCATTGTTAGGAAGAGAATTTTTGCTCGGTAGTCCACGATACCAAAGACCAATTACCAATGGCTCTAGATATAGTTGGGTTCCTATGTCGAGTTGACTGAAGGGTTCTTGTTGCTTGTAATTGAAGGCAAAAGAAATGGACCTTTCCTGATACGCATGAGTGAAATAATCACGTTTACCACCTACCAGATCAAAACGTATCCCCCCCTGCGCGGACAGTTTCATTGGCAACTTGGAGTTAGAGCCTTCCACAAACGAGATGTTAGGTTCGGTCACATGATGAGCAGAGGCGCCCAACCATATTTTGTCAGAATAAAACATTCCCCCAAAGCTATAGTCCATAAAATCGTAATGGCTGTCAATGGGAATTCCATTTAGCTCGTCGGACATTCCTGCTACCGTCCCATTGATGATGTCGATCTGGGAGCCAAACACCAAATCCCCAAAAAATGCATCTCGCTGCATGTAGCTTGCCATTGCCCCTAGTCTAAAGTAGGTACTCTCTCCCAATTTCAGTCGATAAGCATAGGAGAGTCCTATTTCATTGGTAGATAAGTTGGCCAAATTTTCTTTATTTCCATTGAAAATCAGTCCGATTCCACTATTGTAGTCAAAAATGTAATGATCTATATAAGCCGAGTATGAATTGAAACTGTGATCTAGACCAGGCCATTGATTTCTATAATTGACACCAATTCTAGTGAGCTCGCTGGCGCCGGTCAAAGCAGGGTTGAGATAAAGTGGAGCGGCATAAAATTGGGAATATTGGACATCCTGTGCATTGGCAACTCCAATGACAAAAAGCAATAATAACCATGCGAAACGCAAATACTTCATTTATCTAATTAGGATGAACACACCCGCTTTTTCTACTTTTTCTCCAGATCTAGTCTTGAAAATTGCCTTGTAAACGTAATTACCATTTGGTGTTTCTTTTCCATTCAACATCCCATCCCACCCAAGAGTATCTAAATTGTCCGATTCGAAAATCAACTCTCCCCAAGTATTGAAGACGTAGAATTCCATAGAAGCGATACCTCGATGCTGTGGTTTGAAATACTGATTTTTAACTCCATTAGGGGTAAAGGCATTTGGAATAATAATCGTGTAATCATCCCTCACCTCAATCACCCTCTGATAAGTAGCGATACAACCTATCTTATCAATCGTTGTTAATAGTACTGTAAATACTCCTTTATCGGTGAATATGTGAGTAGGATTTTGATCAGTTGAGGCAGTTCCATCACCAAAATCCCAATTCCAAATAATCACCTCTCCCAGTGAAAGATCAATAAAGTCCACAGGTTCCAGGATTTGGACAATACCATTCACAAGAACATTGCCACCTCCAAGATCCGCCTCATACTTGAATTCTGGAATCAGTTCTGTTATTGCAATTTTAACCAGTATACGCTGAACCGGTGAGTAGCAATTGGCTCCCTTAAAGGTTGTTTTATTCAAAGATGAAGTGCCGATGGGATAATTTATGAAAATCTCTGAGGGATCTCTAACTTCGACTATTTCACCGGATTGATTAGGATCAACTGATCTATGAAAAAGAAGATAATTTAAATCAACACCAGGGATATTTAATGTAATTGGAAAGTGCTGATCTACGCAATTAGATTTATTTTGAGATTTTCTGATAGTACTATATTTCAACAATACATTTCCTGCTGGATAAATTGAAAGTCCCGCGATATTTAATGCAAAAACGACAGTATCGTTATCAGAGCTTACTATTTTATATTTTTCTTTAAAAGGCTCGATAAATTGAAACTCCTCTCTAGGAATATTTACTTCTTGGGCATGGTCGAAATAATTCATCCTTGTCATAACCATGAGGATACAAAACACAAAAACCTACTTGTTATATTTCTAACCTTGGATTTCACCACAAACTCTTCCAGATAAAGTTACTTAATTTCAATGGGCTGAAGATTAAAGGAATTGAAATGAACAGGTGAAACTGCCAGAGTTTAGGTTTCGGGCAATCGATCAAATATCGCTTAACTCCTAAAGTGAAATCTAAGAAAATTTAATCTTCTCTTAAAGATCTTGGAATTCTTTTAGTACACCAAAGTTACATCTAATCAAACTCAACCACTTACAAATCTAAAATAACCTGATTTCTGGTCAAATCCTCCATTTCTTCGCGCTTTCTGATCAGGTTTGCTTTTCCGTCCAATACTAATACTTCGGCAGGCAAATACCTCGAATTATAGTTTGATGCCATACTAAATCCATAGGCACCGGCATTTTTTAACACTAACAGGTCACCTGTTCTCACTTCGGAAATTTTGCGATCTGAGGCAAGCGTATCTGTTTCGCAGATATACCCTACCACACTGTACGTTTCCTCGGCTCCATCAGGATTACTTAGATTATATACGCCATGGTAGGCATCGTACATCATCGGCCTTAGTAGGTGATTTAAACCCGAATTGACTCCGATGAAGGTGATCTGCGGAGTTTTCTTCACCACCGTGGACTTTACTATTAGATAGCCACATTCGCTGACCATGTATTTCCCCGGCTCAAACCAAAGCTCTAATTCCCTACCGTATTTTCTGCAAAAGGACTGAAATGCCTCCGAAATCACTTTGCCAACATGGGCAATATCTGTAGTCACATCTCCTTCCTTGTAACCCACCTTAAAGCCTCCTCCGAAATCAAGGAACTTCAGATCAGGAAAATTTACTGCAGCGTCAAATAGCACGTTTCCAGCCTTCAAAAACACCTCTGGCTCTAAAATATCAGATCCAGTATGTAGATGTAAGCCGTTTACCCTTATATTATTTGCCTCTACTACTTCTACTATCTCATCTAATTGGTCGATAGAAATCCCGAATTTACTCGCAATATGTCCGACCGAAATTTTCGCATTTCCCCCTGCCATAATATGCGGATTGATACGAATACAAACAGGCACACTGTTGCCGTACTTCTTCCCAAACTGCTCCAAGGTTGGTAGGTTGTCCAAGTTGATATTTACGCCCAATTCAACCGCTTCCTCCACCTCCGAAAACTCCACACAGTTGGGAGTGTACATAATCTCTGCCGCTGGATAACCAGCCTGAATGCAAAGATAAACTTCCTGAATTGAGACTGCGTCCACTCCTGCTCCAGCTTTTCTCATCAATTTCAGAATTGAAATATTTGAAAGTGCTTTGGTAGCATATTTTATCTTCATGTTCACCCCGACAAAAGCCTCGCTGAAGGTTTTGACTTGATTTACAATTTTTTCACCATTATAAACATATACTGGGGTACCAAATTGTGTAGCTATTGATTCCAAGGAAATCCCTTGAATTTGAACTGGATTTTGAGATGCGGACATGTAATAAAATTTGCGTGCAAATATAGCCAAATACGCTAGAAAGGCGGTAATCATTACATATTTTACCTTTCCTAATTGGTGATACTTTTGTTCTGTGATGCTAGTATAAGTCCGGGTTTAAATTGATATTATTATCCGTATCATGCTGATAAGCTTATTTTCTTTGGTTGCTTGGCACGAAGACCGATGCTTCGGTAATCTCAGGAGAAGTTTCAGGTGATTGAATAGGCCTTAATCGCTAAGTTTTCCAAATCTTTTAAAGCTTTTGACTCATTACTGGCAGAGAGGCGGATTTACACATTCATTAAAACGTATATCCGCTTTTCTGCCAGTAGCCAAATTTATTGTATAGCTAGGTTTATGGATTTAATTCAGTCCGAAAAAGATCCGAAGGATTGAAACGATCCATGACCCTCGGCAAAGCCGGGGGTATAGAACTAATACAACATAGGAGCTCCGAAAGGGTGAAACGAGGAAGTTTCGCCCTTTCAGGGCTATAGGAAATTAATTTGTCACCTTCCTTGCACTCGCGTATAGGGTCATGAATGGTTTGGCACCTTCGGTGCTACGTAAAACTGAGATTTAATGATTTTAAAGAAAAATGGCATCTAGCCAAATTTCATATTGCTTTAATTGCCATACTGGCAAGATTGCGGACAATCATATTATTCAATATGTTTAAACTATTCATTTGCCGTTAAAGATTGTTAAGCACATTAGTAGGTTTTATTATAGGAGTAAATTTGTTCAATGTCCAAAAATAATATCATCCTTATCATTGTTTTGATGTCCCTAGCCAGTTTCGGTTTGATGGGATTTCAATTCTATTGGGTGAAAAATGCGATTCGGATAAATCAGGAGAGATTTGATCAAAATGTCTATCAGGCTTTATCAGGAACTATCAATCAACTGGAGATGGGAGAAACTTCAGATGCTTTTTTTAGCTATTTGATTCAGGATTCCACCTTGCAGAAATCTATTTTTGAAAAAATTGACCCAATAGAGCTTTACTATCGACCTCGACAGATCCAACGTAGACCTTCCCTGATAGATACCCTTTTTCAAGAACAAGCACCCAAGGTGAGTCCGACATTCAAAAGAATCCTTGAATCAAGCGGGGTCGATCTTACTGAATTTAGTGATCTTGAGGCTTTTTTTACCTACATGACTGCTGAAACTGCCTCAAATCTTTTTACTGCTGACGAAATGGAGATTTTGCTTCAGGAAAAAGAGCGCCAATTTCAATATTTGACCCGAATCGAAAAAAATGCCCCAAGGCAGTACAGATCGACTTTCGATGAATCGCCAGAAATTAATATCAGCCAGGACTTTTTGGAAAAAATCGGAAAAACAAATTTTAAAATAAATTTCATCAATAAAACCCTGGAAGAAATGGCCGTAGGACAAAAGGCTATTTTGGAAAGGTTGGATACTACACAGGTTAGGAGATTAGTGAAAAGTTATCTTCTGGAGAGAAATATATCGGAAGACTTTGAGCTGGGACTAATGAAAGATGATGGCCTTTTTTTACCAATTGGTGCGGTAAAAGAGCAGTTTGCTTTGGTGCAGAAAGGGATTCAGGCGAAGCTATTTCCCAATGACATTTTAGGCAAAAAAAATTATCTTGTTATTTATTTTCCTGAAAAAAGCTTTCACGTGATCAAGGAGGTTTGGCTGCCGATCTCCAGCTCTATCCTCTTTTTTGGCGTAATTATTTTTTGCTTTATCTACGCGATCAAAGTCATCATTCGCCAAAAGGCACTTTCAGACACCAAAAACGATTTTATCAACAACATGACTCATGAGTTTAAGACACCATTGGCGACGGTGAGTCTGGCGGTGGAAGCACTTCAGGATCCGGAACTTTCCAATCAGGATAAATTTCGAGCTCGATATCTGGGAATTATCAAAGATGAAAACAAGCGATTGGTAGCTCAGGTAGAAAATGTGCTGCAAGCTGCCGCGTTAGATAAAAAAGACTTTAGATTAAAAATGGAATTACTCAATCTGGCAGAAATCCTAGAAATGACAGTGGGCCATTTTGGACTACAGGTAGAGAAAAAAGGGGGGCAGATTCTCTTCATCAACTCAGTATCGGATCCTATGGTCGAAGGTGACAATTTTCATTTGACACATATTTTCAACAATATGCTTGACAATGCAAATAAATATTCTCCCAACAGTCCAATGATTACATTGGAGTTGAAAGATGCTGGAGAACAGGTATGCGTGACGGTGAAAGATGAAGGAATCGGTATGAACAAGGAATCTCAACGGAAGATTTTCGATAAATTTTACCGTGTTCCAACTGGAAACGTACACGATGTCAAAGGCTTTGGATTAGGATTATCCTATGTGAAAGCAATGATAGAAGCACATCATGGAGAAATCCATGTCCACAGTGAATTAGGAAAAGGAAGTACATTTACTATCAACTTACCCAAAAAACAACATGAGTAAAGCGAAACTATTAGTCGTGGAAGACGACCCGAATCTTGGAGACATTTTACAGGAATATTTGGAGATGAAAGGCTACGAGCCTACGCTTTGTCGTGATGGCGAAGAAGGTTGGAATAAGTACAAAAAAGGTAAATTTGACCTATGTCTCTTGGACATCATGATGCCAAAAAAAGATGGGTTTACCCTCGCCAAGGAGATTAAAAAAGTGGAAGAAGACCTGCCGATTCTTTTTCTCACCGCCAAAAATCAAAAAGATGACGTCATAGAAGGCTTGAAAATTGGTGCAGACGATTACCTCACCAAGCCATTTAGCATGGAGGAGTTGCTGCTAAGAGTTACCGCTATTCTTCGTAGAACGCATAAGAGCGGTGAAGTCAATCCACTGAAGGTGTATACGTTTGGTGATTTCACGCTACATTATGACGAACAGTTATTAGACGGTCCAAAAGGAAGACACAAATTGACTTCCAAAGAAAACGAACTCATCAGACTGCTTGCCTCTGAAATCAACAATCTGGTCAATCGCAGTCATGCCTTAAAGCAAATTTGGGGTGATGATTCATACTTCAACGCACGTAGCATGGATGTATATCTGAGCAAGATCAGAAAAATCCTCAAGGATGATCCAAAAGTGCAGATCATCACCATACATGGCGAGGGATTCAAGATGATTGTGAGCGAGGAGTAAAGTACATTTAGAAATATCTTCGATATAACCTGCTTATAAACCTATATTAATTGGTTCAAGACATAAATCTTGAACCAATTAAATTCAACGCATTGCAAATGCTAGCCATTGCAGCATTTCAAAAAATCCCAAACTAATTTCTCCTTACCATACAAGTCAGCTGTATCATTATCAAATGATTTTCGCACAAAAATGAGAATTACCGAAGTCTTGATTCTTGACTCTAAAGTCTTGAGTCTTGATACTAAAATCTTCCTCCTCTCTCCTTATTTTTCAATCATTTCCGCTCCTATTCCATTTCCCTCAGGGAAAGTGACTTTTTCCGGGGTGATTATCACGCCTTTTGCTGGATCCGCAGATAGCAACATTGCTCCATCCATATCCACATAATCCAAAAGTGGAGCAATATGAGCTATAGCGGTAATTCCTACCGACGATTCTGTCATACAACCAACCATAGTCTTCATTCCTAATTTCTTTGCCTCGTGGATCATTCTCAAGCCTGGAGTAATGCCACCTGCTTTCACTAATTTCACGTTGACACCGTGGAACAAACCGTGGCATTTCTTGACCTCAGACTCCACGATGCAACTTTCATCTGCAATCACTGGAAGTTCAGAATGTTCGAAAACCGTCTTCATCCCCTCCAGATCATCTTTTCCAAGTGGCTGCTCCATAAATTCCACTCCCAATTTCTTTAACTCTTTAGAGTATTCTATTGCTTGATCTGCAGTCCAAGCACAATTTGCATCAATGCGAAAAATTGCGTTGGTATGCTTTCGCAACTCACGCACGATAGAAAGATCATCAGAAGTGCCCAATTTAATTTTATAGATTGGCCAGTCCACTTCCTTCATTTTTGCGACCATCTTGTCAAGGATATCGATTCCGATTGTAAAATTGGTGGTAGGAATAGTCGCTGGATTCAAGTTCAAGAGATCATATAATTTCTTTCCTTGTTTCTTCGCATAAATATCCCAAGCGGCCATATCAAGAGCACATTGGGCAAAAGGATTGTCTTTGAAAATTTCCTTGCCCAAATTCCAAAGTTCTGAAGGGGTATCCCACTTTTGGTTTTCAACAATTGGTCTAATATTTTCCAAACATTCAGACATATTTGAAATTGTCATCCCGTAAAAAGGATTGGTGGTGGATTCACCTAAACCGTAAAAACTTGCATCGGATAGTTTTACGATAATGGTATCTTGCACATCTCTGCTTTGATGAGCAATTGTAAACGTATGTTTTAAAGGTAGATCTACTACGTGATAAGTTAACTTCATATCTGAAAATGTTCAATTTGAAGTAAAAATAAGGCCTTTTTTACTTCTAAGTTGCTAAGTTTTACTATAATGTGCCTGAAATTATAATTTATTATGAAAGATCAAATTAAAACCACGGTAAGCTTGTTTTTGCTGTTTTCAATTTTTCTATTTAGTTGCAAAACAGCAGCGCTTAATTCAGGAGAAACACTTCCTATACCTAAGTTAGAATCGGCATTTGGTACGTTTAAAGACGATGGGATTTCCAATCGCAGATTTAACCATGCAGATATCCAACCCTTAATTGCCAAGCATTCAGGAGCATTTCAGATTAGCAAATTAGGAGAATCTGTAGAGGGCAGAAGCATATCAAGTTTGGATTGGGGCAATGGTAAAACAAAAGTGATGCTTTGGTCACAGATGCATGGCAACGAAAGCACCGCTACCATGTCACTTTTTGACCTATTCAATTTCTTGGAAGCAAGCGGAGATCAATATGATGAACTTAGAACTACGCTCAAGTCTCAACTGGACATCAAATTTATCCCGATGATTAACCCCGATGGAGCAGAAGCATTCAAGCGTAGGAATGCACTTGACATTGACCTAAACAGAGATGCAATCTCGCAGATTTCCCCTGAGGCAGTGATCTTGAAGAAAGCCAGAGACGATTTTGAACCTGAATTCGGATTTAATCTACACGATCAACAGATCTACTACAATCCTGTCAAAACACCCAAACAGGCGACAATTTCTGTATTGGCCCCAGCCTATAATTATGCGACGGATGTAAATGACGTTCGTACCAAAGCAATGCAGGTTATCGTGGGAATGAATGCCATTCTGCAACAGGTGGTGCCTGGCCACGTGGGCAAATATGACGACGCATTTGAACCACGAGCTTTTGGAGACAACATCACCAAATGGGGAACAAGCACAATTTTGATCGAGTCAGGCGGCTATCCAAATGATCCGGAGAAACAGTATATCCGACAACTTAACTTTATGATCATCCTCAATGCCTTAGAGCAGATCGCTGACAAATCATACAATCAATATACCACAGCCCAATATTTCTCAATTCCAGACAACGATTCCAAATTGATGGATTTGATTCTCAAAGAGGTGCAAGTACCTATGAAAGGCCAATGGTATCCGATTGATCTCGCAATTAAAAGACGTGACATCAGCGTGGGAAAGGAATATTATATGTCAGGAATTGTTGATGATCTAGGTGATGCGCAGGTATATTTTGGATTGGAAGAACTGGATGCCACTGGTTTAAGGTATAAGGAAGGAAAAGTCTATGACCTACCCTTCGATTCAATTTCAACTATCGACGAAGCAAAAGCAATGGAGCTGTTGAAGCAAGGATATTTGGCTTTAAAAGTAAAAAGCGGCGCTAAAGGAGATCTTCATGCTCTCCCAATATTGGTTCTGAACAGTACAGATTCCTACGAATCAGGATGGATGACAGGAGCTAATCCAACCTTTTACTTAGAGCAGGATGGCGTCATGAAATACGCTGTGGTGAATGGCTACTTGATCAACTTAGAAAATCCAAAGAATCAAGAATTTAAGCAGCGGGTTTATTGACAAATAATTGAACTCTATGAGCGTTTATAGGAATATATAGGATAGGTTTAGGTTCATCATATAACACACAGTTTCAACTCTTTTAAAGTATAGTGTTAAGGATTGATAATATTATGATGGAATCAAAGCATGTAGTACTGCGGATGTCCTTCATAGCTAATGGAACTCATTGGAATTTGCTGACTTATTTAAGATCACCCAAATCTGAATGCGTTAAAAACCAATCAGTATTTACAAGCAATTGGCGAGTTATTTGCTAACTAATTCCGACTAATCATCTGCATTTTTACACCCCTTTTATCATGAAAAAAAATATTCCCTCCATTCTTTTTGCCATCGCGATTGTCATCGCATCAATCGTACTGGGCAATGCAATAATCAACCGCAATCGACCGCAAGGAACTATTAATGTGACCGGTCTAGGCGAAAGCAATTTCACATCGAACCTAGTGGTATGGGAAGGAAATTTCAGCCGTGAAAGTTTTGACTTAAAATCTGCTTATTCAGATCTGGAAAAAGATAAAAAGCTGGTATCAGATTATTTGATTTCCAAAGGCATTCCACAAGAGAAATTAATCTTCAATGCAGTAAGCACCAATCCAAAATACCAGCAAAATTATGCGAATGACGGAAGATTTATCGGTCAAACTTTTGACGGCTATACGCTTAGTCAATCACTCAAGATTGAATCAACTGATGTTGAGAAAGTAGAAAAAATCTCACGGGAAATCACTGAATTGCTTAATCAGGGAATCGCCTTTTATTCTCAGGATCCCCGCTATTACTATTCTGAGTTAGAATCATTGAAACTTGATATGGTAGCAAAAGCCACTGAGGATGCGCGGGTGAGAGCCGAAAGAATCGCCGAAAACTCCAATGGAAAACTTGGAGATCTTATCTCAGCAAATATGGGGATCTTCCAGATTACCGGACAAAACTCGGGGGAAGATTATTCTTGGGGAGGCACCTTTAACACAGCGGACAAAAACAAAACAGCTTCGATCACCATGAAATTGGTGTTTGAAGTCAATTAAAACCCTTGAGTTCAAACAATTCCATTTCCTGGTACTTTAACAGTCAGTGAAAGCTCTACTCCTTATATACATGATGACCTCTTCGATAATGCTGTATCAGTTTGATAAAAACTCACCTAGTTCGGACTGGCAAATCGTCGATGATGTGGTCATGGGTGGTAGGTCAAATGGCGAGTTTCACCTCAATGAGGAGGGGAATGGCGTTTTTGAAGGAAAAGTTTCCTTAGAAAATAATGGGGGTTTTTCCTCCGTCAGACATAGAGAAAATTTTGAAGTTCAGTCTCAAAAAAATGTTAGAATCCATCTAAAAGGGAACGGTAGCAATTACCAATTCCGGGTAAAAGCGAACTCTTCTGATCGTCACTCTTACATTTCCGAATTTCCAACGAGTGGTGAATGGGAATTCATTGAAATCAAGCTGTCAGATATGTATCCAGCATTCAGAGGTCAAAAATTGACTATTCCAAATTTTGACAAAAATCAGATTGTGGAATTAGCTTTTTTGATTGGCAATAAAAAAGCTCAGGAATTCAAGTTGGAAATAAAATCCATTGAACTGGTTTGATTCAAAGCTTTTATTCCTTTAAAGCGAGAAAAGGCGTTGAATAAATTAACTCTAAGTTGATCCCTTTATCCTTGCTACTCGATTACATTTTGATTGTATTAAGTTTGTACTATGAGCACCAAGGCCTTAAAAACTGAACTTCATTCTAAAAATGCTCATCGAGATCGATACGATTTCCCAACCTTAATCATCGCAAGTCCTTCAATAGGAAGTTTTGTAAATGAAAATAAGTATGGAGATCTCAGCATAGATTTTTCAGATCCCAAGGCAGTCAAAGAGCTAAATCGAGCACTGCTAAACCATTATTATTCAATAAAAATTTGGGACATTCCTGCCGGTTATTTATGCCCTCCCATTCCTGGAAGAGTAGATTATCTTCATTATCTCCAGGATTTGATATTAGAAAGTAATCAGGGAAAGGAAATTTATGGAAAAAATATTTCAGTTTTAGACATTGGAACTGGCGCTAACTGTATCTATCCATTATTGGGAAGTTCTATTTTTGGCTGGAAGTTTACTGCTACAGATGTAGACGAAAAAGCGCTGGAAGCTGCCAGGGCAAACCTTACGTCAAATCCTAAATTTGCTCTTCAAATTGAACTCAGACATCAATCCCAGACTTCCAAGATTTTTAACGACATCATTACCCAGAGCGACTATTTTGATCTAACACTTTGCAATCCTCCTTTCCATACTTCTATAGAAGCGGCTGCTGAAGGAAGCCAAAGAAAAATCAAAAACTTGAGTGGAAAAGCTTCGAAAAATACCACTCTCAATTTTGGAGGTCAATCCAACGAACTCTGGTGTCAAGGTGGTGAACTGGGATTTATCCGAAAAATGATTAAAGAGAGTCAAAACTTCAAGCATCAAGTGTTTTGGTTTACCAGCTTGGTGTCAAAAAAAGAAAATCTCAAATCAATCTATCAAGCCTTGACCGGGGTAGGAGTATCGAACTATAAAATAATCGAGATGGCTCAAGGAAATAAGCAAAGTCGGTTTGTTGCCTGGACGTTTTTAAATTCTAACCAAAAGGAGACTTGGAGTAAAATGAGATGGGCTAAATAAGTTTTCAACTTATTAGTTCCAGTCGTCATGAGTGTTCTTAATAGATAAATATGGTTCTGACAATGAAAAGATAGTTATAATCCTGTCAGTACGGCTGAGTTGAGCAGTAGTAAAAATAGTAGTTTAAATTTTTTAGTGGGCTTCGACTTCGCTCAGCCTAACATAATTATACGGAAAGCATGACGCTTTGCTTTGGCTAAAATAAGTGGGGCTTCAACTTCGCTCAGCCTGACATCTCGTAGTTCAATATAAAAAAAATGAGTGTACTCAATCATGCACCTATCACATCCATTGTTGGTTTTTACAATCAGAGAGCTTGGTTCTTAAAGGGGGACAAGTGGGAGAAAATTATTTTAATCTTTAAAAATTGATTCCATGATTACGCGCAGCAAATCGAATAGTAAAAAATCGAGTAGGAAGATAGGGGTTAATCCCCTATCTGTCCTCTCACACCACCGTACGTACCGTTCGGTATACGGCGGTTTGTTAAAATAATGATGGCTGTGTTTCATTAGTCAGCCGTTGATAAGTGTTGGAAAACCCTGTATATCCCTGCTTTGTAAAATACGCATTGTTCAGGGTCGTACACAGTATCGGACTATGTGCCACTCGGCAGTACCCTTTACTACTGTTTCCCCATTCAAACGTATCCGCCCTAGCAACTGCATCTTTATTTAAGCTGATTTTTTAGTAGGGACAGTTTATAATTTTTGGGTAGGAGTTGCTGTATTTTCTGGATGTAGGTATCCATTATGTGATCGAACACATATTTGAGCCACTGCTG
>Ga0307487_1000296_pt1 | contig 39933 bp, 32 predicted proteins | sample CBIW12metaG_FD_203665 | JGI IMG/M metagenome (GOLD analysis project Ga0307487, IMG submission 203665) | Sea-ice brine microbial communities from Beaufort Sea near Barrow, Alaska, United States - CBIW 1.2 | ecosystem: Environmental > Aquatic > Marine > Coastal | place: USA: Alaska | collected... | reverse complement strand
CAACATGGTGTGCTCTCCTGCTGCGACCTAACGCATTTCCTGATCCTGAAGGGATCAAATGTGAATAGCCATGGGTGAAAAACCCTCTCCTGACCTCTCCCCAACCCTCTCCTGGAGGAGAGGGAGTTTGATCTAGGTATAATTTAACTTTGGTTTTAAAGACTTTATAAATGGCTCTGGATATATGGACAGTTGGAAGATAAAAGTTGGTTTTGCTCTTTCCTGATCCTGAAGGGATCAAACGTGAATAGCCATGGGTGCAAAACCCATGGTTTAAGGAATATTATAAAGTTCCTGCCTCTGGCCTAAATCTACATATGGAAACAATTGCCGGTTCCAGAGGATGGAAACATATGTTTATTTTGAGTTTCGCATATCGGCGTAGTAGATCTCTCATGGTGACTGGATGGGATTTGTAATTCTACATTGGTATTTTTGGCGATTTTCAATTGGCTTTTTGACCTCTCCCCAGCCCTCTTACCTCTCCCCAGCCCTCTCCTGGAGGAGAGGGAGCATGATTTAGATATAATTTAACTTTGGTTTTCAAAACTTGATTAGTCGGTTCTGGAATTTAGACCAGATGGAATATAAAACTTGGTTTTGCCCTTTCCTGATCCTGAAGGGATCAAACGTGAATAGCCATGGGTGCAAACCCTCTCCTGACCTCTCCCCAACCCTCTCCTGGAGGAGAGGGAGTATGATTTAGGTATAATTTAACTTTGGTTTTCAAAACTTGATAAATGGCTCTGGATATATGCCCAGAGGGAAGATAAAGGTTGGTAGTGTTCTTTCCTGATCCTGAAGGGATCAAACGTGAATAGCCATGGGTGCAAAACCCATGGTTTAATGAATAACACAACCTCCCCGCCTCTGGCCTAAATCTAAATTTGGAATGAATAGCCAGTTCCAGAGGATGGAAAGGAATGTTTATTGTGAGTTTCGCATATCGGCGTAGTAGATCGCTCTTGGCTACTGGATGGGATTTGTAATTCTACATTGGTATTTTTGGCGATTTTCAATTGGCTTTTTGACCTCTCCCCAGCCCTCTTACCTCTCCCCAACCCTCTCCTGGAGGAGAGGGAGTATGATTTAGGTATAATTTAACTTTGGTTTTCAAAACTTTATAAATGGCTCTGGATATATGCCCAGAGGGAAGATAAAATTTTGTTGTGTTCCCGTCTCTAACTCTCATAATATGATAGCCTTCGACAACTAAAAAAATAGTGTAAGAATAGGAAGATATTGGAAGTATCCTAAATTCCAACTCACTTCCTTCCCGAACCCTACACTCGGATAAATCGGTACTGCGCATAAAAAAAGCCTTAGAATAATAATCCTAAGGCTTTTTTATAATATACTAAATGTATATCCGCTTTTCTGCCAGTAGCCAAATTTATTGTATAGCTAGGTTTATGGATTTAATTCAGTCCGAAAAAGATCCGAAGGATTGAAACGATCCATGACCCTCGGCAAAGCCGGGGGTATAGAACTAATACAAGATAGGAGCCCTGAAAGGGTGAAACTGGGATGTTCCGCCCTTTCAGGTCTATAGGGAACTAATTTGTCACCTTCCCTGCACTCGCGTGCAGGGTGATGAATGGTTTGGCATCTTCGGTGCTACGTGAAACCGAGATTTAATGATTTTAAAGAAAAATGGCATCTAGCCAAATTTCATTTTGCTTTCATTGCCATACTGGCAAGATTGCGGACAATCATAAATTACTAGTAGATTTAAATCAAATCCAACTTTCACAAGGTGACTTATCAATCACAACCTTGTCAATTTAACGTTCAAACGTTAGATTGGCATTCTTAGATAGGTGCATTTATATATAGTATCTGCTCGATACAAATATGTTTCTTTTGTATCCAAATCCTTATTCTTTGTGAAGGTTGCGTATAAAAATCGGAACAAAAAAAAATCCCACAAGATTTGCCGGGATCACAGAGATGTAAAGAAATTATAAGAGAAAAGTGACTAGATGTCAAAAAATTGAGCTAAGAACTCGCTTCCTCTAGGAATGGAAGTTGAAGGATTGAAATGTGAAGTTTCTGAACTTTGAGTCAGGTTATAAATAAGAATCTAAGCTATTTTAGAATTGTTTTTTTTTGATAATTCAACAAAATTTATAGAAGGCAGCATTAGGGGTCTTAAACCCGATTGCAGTGTTAGGTTAGATATATATGCTCTGGAAAAAGGAAACGCAATAGCAGGTGCATTAACTCTCTGGAAATCAGAAACTTTAAACTCTTTTGTTATTTCTAAATCACACTTAAATACAAAGGAAGCACTCAAATTCATTTCAAATTCAGGATCGTTAAGATTCAACTTAAATTCAACTATAATAAAATTTCAAACTTCCTCAGGAAATTTTTATCCTAAATTAATCTAAAATTCGCCTTCTGATTCCGCATTTTGTTTGATTGAAAAATTAAGGTTTGTCACTTTCCAACTTTCTAATTACCACCTGCATGGGGATAATAACTTCTTTTCTAGCCAAATTAATCAATAAACCATCCACGAATTTAAGATTCTTGTCGGCCTTACGAACATGATGAATAAATTTATCTACCAAATAATCTAAAATTTCGACACCATCAGTAGTTCGTAAATCTAAACACACGTCTTGATTCACTTCAATTTTTGCTTCAAAAATGACGAAATTGCTATATCGTGTCTTCTTCTCTTTTATGTCCCATGATAGGGCAATGGCCCAGTTTATAACCTGAATTTCTGGAGAACGTGGCAAACCTTCAAGAAAAAAGAAAATCCATCACCAAGCCAGTGGTCATTTCCTTTCGAAGGAGTAAATCCTGATTTAATTTTTGAACCTGTGTTAGAAAAATCTGTTCCATGATACCCTGAAAAATCCCTTATCAATGTGCTTATATCTTTGCTAGATATAAACATTTCTGAACTTAAACGAAATGTCAAAAGCCTTAAAACGTTTCTCTATTTTTCTTCCAAATAACTCTTTACCTCTCCCCTTCCTTCCTCTGTGAATCTATATGATCTCTATTTCTCAATTCCCCTTCCTTCTCTGTGTGTCTCACTTCTCCCTCTGTGCATCTCTGTGCCCCCAACTTCTCTCTCCCCTTCCTTCCTCTGTGATCTCTATTTCTCAATTCCCTTCCTTCTCTGTGTCTCTCCTTTTCTCCCTCTGTGCATCTCTGTGCCCCAGCATCTTGTGTGCATCACTGTAATCCCAACTTCTCTCTCCCCTTCTTTTCTCTGTGTATCTCCCCTTCCTTCCTCTGTGTATCTCTGTGATCTTCTTTCCTCTGTGATCTCCATTTCTCACTTATTCCAGAAATAAATCAAACTCGTCTGCGCCAAAAAAGAAGTCATATTCTCCCCACTTGGGAAATCAGCAGTACTCTCCGGAGCCAATTGCCACTGGTAATTATGAGCGCGAATCACCTGCACCTTAGAACTCAGAAGCAACTTATCCCACTTCTTGTCAAAAAGAAACCCAATAGAAAGATCAACCCAAGGCTTACGCTCGGTTTGTTGTAGAATGGCTTTGTAATAGAAGTCCTGATTGTTTGCCAAGCGCTCCAACTGGATTCCAAATTTATCCAATCCATCCACTACAGAAAATTCAAGCGTCTGAACATTTGATCCCACTCCTATTCCTACTCCAAGTGGCTGCCCGTAATTGGTAAATCCTCTTGTAGGATTATGAGTATGCCAGGTCAAACCACCTTTTATTCCGCCCGTAATTCCGCCATATCGAATATACCTGTTGACAGACTCTTGCTGCTGGGTCATTTCCCCGCGAACCTGAATGATCTTCGAACTGGTAGGCAGGTCAAATAACTGGACAAACCCTAAAATATAAGCCCGGGCATGTTCCGGATTCAACACAAATTCCCTCCAATCTTTAGAATGGTCCCGACGTCCAAATTCGAAGTAGATTTCAGAGTTAGATTTTGGAATAACATACCTTCCGAAAACAGTTATCTGCTGATCTTGACCATTGGCATCTTTGTCAAAACCATACCCGTCTTTAGTAACTCCTGAAAATACAGGCAGGTAGGCCAGAAATCCTGATCCCATAAATTTACTATACTGCTGGAATGTTCTCGTGAAACCCAAAAAAAGTCCTGAAACCCATTTAGGATTATAAGAGAGCATCAAAGCATTCAGGTATTTATAATCACCCGAAAAAGGCTTGAAATACAACTCATTCAACTCAGGATACTGAGAGGGAGATAAACCTGAATCGTTTATTTTACCTATGATTAGTTGGGTTTCAAAGTTTCCAATAAAGGTTTTAGCAGGTTTAGTGGTATTTAGTGTCAAATGTGGAAATCCCTGCGCATTATTCGAAAAAGTCAAGGCATTAAATTGACCGGGTCCCCACCAGATATTCTCTGTAGCCGCACCTATTTCAAATGCTCGAAATTGAAAGGTCAGTTTGGATTGTCCCCACCACGGATTTACTACCCAGCCTTCGCCATAGCGCTCAGGGAAGTCCCCATAATTCCAATAAAAGAATTTGTCTCTGATTTCTGATTGAGAAAGGTTGTCCAATCCTGTTCTAAAGCCTTTATTTTGAGCAATTACTAGCTCAGGATTAAAAGTAAAATTGATAAACTTATACTTTACGGTTACCCCAACAGACATATAGGTTTGAAAACCAGGATTGGGAAGCATGCCATTATCTCCCCATCCATAAGGTCTTTTGGAACTTATTCGAGTAGAATTTAGAAATGGACTGAGTGTAATAGACACATCGTTGTCAAGTCTATGGTTAATAGAGGTGTAAAACGAGGTATCATTTAAAATCGGTCTTAGTGCAAACGAAGTAGGATGATGTAAAGCATCCAGTAATTGGCTGCGTCTAGAGTTTTCCTCTAGAACTGGAATGTTAGCCGGTAAGGATTGTGAAAAAGCAACTTCAGAGACAAGGAAAAATATAAATGACAAAAGATTATTTTTCATACTATTACCAGCTATAAAAGTCATTCTCTTCAAACCTAAAATCATCATTTTTCGCTTCATCCAAGGATAAATTAGAGAATATCATTAGGGATGAATCTACTGATTTTGATTGAAGTCCATTGGCATAGCCACCGGGAATAAGCAGAATACTTGGAGAACTCGCATCCAAAGTAAATTCAAATATTTCTCCTCCAATTCCTAGATCAAAATCCATGAGTTGTACCAAAACAACTTTGCTGATTCCAGAAATCGGCATTATGGCCTTCGTTTCAATCTTATGAGCCTGCCACGCTCGCACTCGATCTTTTTCAGCAAAAGCAATTGAATAAAATCGCTTGACAGTAGAAAGATCAAACTCATTACAATAACGCATTTCTCCGCGCGCGTCGCTGTGTATTGAAATAGGAATAAGAGTTGGCTTAGTCAAATGTAATTTGAGATAACTTTTTTAAATTTTTATATCTGTCAAAGGAATGAGACAGCAGTTTCTGTGCAGATATGCTCATCGCCTCTAACTCTATTTTCGATAATGACATCATTTCTTTAAATTGTGCTGCTATCATATTGATGTCATTAGAATCTGCACTCAAACCTAATTCATATTCACGTATCAAGTCTGGCACTTCTCCTTTCATTACTGCAAAAATAGGTTTCTTATACTGAAGATACGTTTGAAACTTACTGGGTATCATGATCTCGTAGATAGGAACATCTACCAATGAGATTAATAGCACGTCACTAGCTTCAAAATAATTAGGCATCTCAATTAGAGGTTTCCTTCCTGTAAAATTCACATTAGGAATTCCTTCTTTATCTACCAAACTTTTCAAATCGTTCAAACTTGATCCGCTACCTACAATATTTAGATACGCTTCCGGAAATTCCTTAACAGCTATATTGAAACCCAATAGTACATTTTCGAGATTTTGAACCTTACCAATATTCCCTGCAAAAGTAAAGTTTATTCTTCCTGGAAGTTTTATCTCCTTGGTTGCAGGCTCGTTTATAATAGACCAATTCGGAACCCAAGAAATCTTCTTTTTTGATTTCAAATAAGAATTTATTTTGGGTGCAAAGCCTTTACAGGAAACTGCAATTTTGTCTGAAGAATTGTAAACCAGTTTAACGAGATTATCTAGCACTAAATCCAAAAATATGTTGGGTTTAAAGCCATAAGCATAAACTGTGTCGGGCCATAAATCTTGTGTCCAGATTGTTAAATTCTTATTGAATAATTTTTTAAGGAGAACCCCAGGTAATGCCACCGTTAAAGGCCCTGTCTGGTAGACAAAGATTTTACTAAACTTTCTACCAATAAACAGCGCTACAATAGAAGCAAAAAATACGAAAGAAATATAATTTAGGATTTTAATTATCTTACTTTTTTGATATCCTTCAATTACGGGTATTCTGTGAATTGGTATGTTCTGGTAGTAAGTTTTTTGATATATTTTGTTTTTGTATCCAGAAAAAACTTCTCCAACTGGATAAGAAGGAGTGCGTGTTAGAACTTCTACAGTATAGCCATTCTTCTTCCAGTATCTAGCCAAATCGTTGATAACAAATTCCTCAGGGAAGAAGGCTTCCCCAATAATCAAAACACTCTTATCCTGCATCTGGATAAATAGATGAGTAGAGTGACTTATTGTCGAACATAAAATCTTTCATTTCTTCAATCATTTCCGCATACGAGGGAATTGTAAAATCTATGTCTGTTTTTTCAGTTTTCAGGCTTTTATCTACTTTTTTACCTTCAACAGAATTAATGATAATACCTCTATCAAAGGTTTTATTGAATGCATTTAAAAGATCAAATTTTGAAATTGAACTACCATTTGTGACATGATACAAACCAGTTAAATCTTCCGTAATTGCCCTGTTAATAACCTTACTCAACTCAATCGTTGTAACTCCTCCCCACATGGCTTTGGTAAATCCATTTGTTTCTCTTTCTACCTTCATAAACCAATGAAATAATCCTTCACCATTCTGCTTTATCTCAGGGCCTATAATTGAAGTTCTTAAAGTAAGATGCTTACCTGAAAAAATCTCACCAAGTCCCTTTCCTCGTCCATATACATCGTCTGCATCACGGAAATCAGACTCTACATATCCACCCTTTTTGCCAGAAAAGACACAATCTGTAGAAATATGGATGACTTTAGCATTGATTTGATCCGCTACACTTGTCAGCCAATGCGGAAAGTAAGCATTAATCAAAATTGAATTTTTCGGGTTTTCACTTGAGCCCTTGATTAAAATGCCAATACAGTTAATTAGCACATCAGGTGCAATTTCTTTGATAATTCCTTCGAGCTTGGTGAAGTCAGTGATATCACAAATTAGTGTTTCCTCCCTCAATTTATTTCTGAAAGAGAGATCAAAAACCTCAAACTCGTTGGATTTCTCCAACTTGTAAAATACTTGATGACCCAACATTCCTGTTGAACCTAATATTAAAGCTTTTTTCATATGATTATGATAGTTCTATAAAAGTCATAAGCCTGACCCAAAAGTCTCTGCATCAGACTGGTTTGAATCGGGAGAATCTCGCAGGATGAACAAGTATACCTCATTATAATTTCGCTCATCCTGCTAGATTTCATTACTTATTCCAGGTTACTTTATTCACAATAGAAGTATAACTCTGAATCGCTCGGATTACACGGGTAGAACAATTAGTCACTTGATATTCCAACGGAAGGTGTGCCTGACCACTTTCATGTAATTCCTGTGCAATAGGAATTGATTGAAGCATACTTTCTGTGCTAATTCCTCCCAGAACAATTGTACCCGCATCGATAGCTTCAGGTCTCTCTGTACTTGTACGTATACTTACCGCTGGAAAATCCATCATAGCTGCTTCTTCTGAGATTGTCCCAGAATCAGAAAGAACTACAAAAGCCTCTTTCTGCAATTTGACATAATCAAAGAAACCAAGCGGTTCAATATTTCGGATCAATTCGTGAAATTGAGTTCCACTGGATTTGATTTTGTTTCTAGTTCTTGGATGGGTACTGAAAATAATTGGCATCTGATATTTCTCTGCCACGGCATTCAGCGCTTCTGACAAAATATTGAAATGGTCTTTCAGATCAATATTCTCTTCTCTGTGAGCACTTACTACCAAGTATTTCTTCGGTTCCAATCCCAGTTTTTCAACCACACCAGAAGAGAGTATGTCAGCTTTGTATTTGTCCAACACTTCTCTTAATGGAGAACCTGTCACAAATACATGGTCTTTGCGAAACCCTTCACTGAGAAGATATCTTCTACTGTTTTCAGTGTAGGTTAAATTAATATCTGAGATGTGATCAGAGATTTTTCTGTTTATTTCTTCCGGCACATTCTGATCGAAACATCGATTTCCAGCTTCCATGTGGAAAATAGGAATTTTCAATCGTTTAGCTGCAATAGTACATAATACACTATTTGTATCTCCCAACACAAGTAATGCATCAGGCTTTATCTCTGCCAACAGCTCATATGATTTGGCTATTACATTACCAATGGTTTCTCCTAAATGCTTGCCAGCCACATTTAGATAATGATCTGGCTCTCTCAATTGGAGATCTTCAAAGAAAATCTGGTTTAGCGTGTAATCGTAATTTTGTCCCGTATGAATTAAGATATGATCAAAAAATTCATCACACTTTTTAATACACTCTGCTAATCGTATTATCTCCGGACGTGTTCCTACTACGGTGACTACTTTTAATTTATTGCTCATTATTTTTTCCAATTTTTCAGTTCATCCTGAATGTATTCTAAGCTCATCAACTTTTCCTTGATCTCAGGAATAGTTAATCTATGCGTATTATGTGAGTTGTAATCCACTAAATCAGAAGCATGGGTATTCCCTTCGGTGAAATAACTACCATAATTCAAATCTCTGTTATCTGCAGAAATTCTGAAGAAGTCTCCCAAATCATCTGCCTTCATCATTTCTTCTCGTGTACAAAGCGTTTCAAACAGCTTTTCTCCGTGTCTGGTGCCGATAATATTAATCTCCGAATCGGAGTTAAAAAGTTCTTTCAAAGCGATTGCCAGATCTCCTATGGTAGAAGCAGGAGCTTTTTGCACAAACAGATCACCCTGATTTCCATGCTCAAAAGCAAAAAGGACTAAATCTACCGCCTCGTCCAAAGACATCAAGAAGCGAGTCATCTCAGGATCAGTAATAGTTAAGGATTTACCTTCTTTCAATTGCTCAATAAATAGAGGAATTACAGATCCTCTTGAAGCCATTACATTACCATAGCGGGTCAGACATACTTTAGTCTTATTCTCACGAATATTCCTGGATTCTGCTACCGCTACTTTCTCCATCAGAGCCTTTGTCATTCCCATCGCATTGATAGGATAGGCGGCTTTATCTGTACTGAGACAAATTACATTTTTCACTTTGTTAGCAACACAGGCTTTGATGACATTTTCGGTTCCGAAAACATTGGTTTTTGTAGCTTCCATAGGAAAGAACTCACAAGAAGGCACCTGCTTCAGCGCTGCCGCCTGAAACACGTAATCCACACCTTTCAATGCGGTATCCAAGCTGCTGTAGTCACGAACATCGCCTATGTAAAATTTGACTTTAGGGCTGTTTAAAGCTACTCGCATGTCGTGCTGTTTCTTTTCGTCGCGAGAAAAGATTCGGATTTCTTCAATATCAGAATCTAGAAAGCGTTTTAGAACTGCATTGCCAAAAGACCCAGTTCCTCCTGTAATTAAAAGTGTTTTATTTTTGAACATTAGTTTTGTTTTAAATACACATTAGAAATAAATCTGAAAGTTTCTTCAGCAGTTTTATCCCAAGAAAATTTTTCAACTTCGTCGATGTTATTAATAGCCATAAACTGTCGTTGTGATGGTTCAGCAAGAAATTTTTGAATAGAGTTTTCTAAAGAATTAACATCCTTAGGATTGAAGTAATAGCCATTCCCTTTTAAAAATTCAGGCATTGGTGATTTGTCACTACACACAATCGGAACGCCTGAAGACATAGATTCAATAAGAATATTAGGCATATTCTCGCAATTAGAGGCATAAATAATACCAGAAGCATTTTTATAAGATTCTGAAATTTCTTCATAGGGGATATGTCCCTTATAGGCAATAAATTCAGAAGTTGGATCTTCTTGGGCAATAATCTTCATAAGTAACGATCCAGCAGGTTCAAAAATAACACCACCAACTAATGTCAGTGTAATAGGGTATCCTTTTTTCCTCAAATTAGAAATAGCTTTTACTACATTCCACTGATTTTTATATACATGAACAGTAGATACATAAAGAAAATTGAATGGTTTTTGAAAAGTATAAAAATCTATAGCTTTTTGCGGTTGAACAGAACCTTTAAAAATAGATGAAATTCCATGATAAATAACGGTTTGTTCTTTATTAGATAGCGATAAAACCCTATTTGCATATTCTTTCGCGTAGTTAGAAATAAAAATAATTCCAGAGGAATTACTAAAACAACGTTTCTGTTTTAAAAAATTAAGCCAGAATCTGAAGATCTCTTTTGGTTTTCTAATTTCCCACCAGATGTCACGTTCGTAAAGAAGCATATTTCTGGACATACCCACAACCGGAGAAAAATTACCTATGTAATCTCCAGAAATAGAAAAAAGTATATCACAACGTTTAGTGATTTCTGAATCGTAACCGAACATCTGAAACTTTACTCTTTCCAAAATTCCTTTATTAAATTCTGGAAATGTAATCTTAGTTAAAATCCCAAAATCACGTATCTGATTCAAAATTTTATCGGAACTAAATAAGACAATTTCATCGATATCTAAAAAAATAGGCTGGTTAGAAACTGAAATTAAAATTTCTTTTAAGTGAGTAATTCCGCCACCACCACCCAAATTTGATGCATCTATTCCAATTCTCATATTAAAGTTCTGATATAACAAATTTAAGTTTGCCCCTATCTTGAATTAGCGAATCCTGAAAATTTAAAGTAATATTAATTTCATTATTTGATTTTTCTCGTAATTCATTAAGAATTTTATTGAAACCAATGTTATCAGAGCTTTTCCCTTTTGACAAAATACAATTTAAAGAGATTGAGTAATCCTTATGTTGAATTATTTGAAATCCCTCAACTAACTCAGTTAAATCATCAAATATAGTGGTTAGGTAAGAACCATTAATTGATATACCTGAAGGCGTTTTAATATTATCTGTTACCCTACCTTTAATTTTGTCAATTAATGGAAAAGGCAATCCACATGAGCACACTTGATTCTTAAAATATTTACCTGAATCCCCATTCTTATATCTAATTATCGGAAATGCTTTATTTTCCAAATCTGTGATTACTACATCTCCCTCCTGCCCAGTATTAACAATATTACCTTCTAAATCTACAAATTCAATATGTCGTATATCAGAAAGTACGTGTAATCCACTTCTCATTTTACACTCGGCTGCAAGCCAAAACATTTCACTGCATCCATATTGATCATAAACTGGAGCCTTGAGCGATGATTCAATAAAATTACGAGTAGAATCAGGTAGAGGAGCTGCTGTTACCCAAACAGCTTTAGGCTTGTGAATTTTTATTTTATTATCATTTACGAATTTTGAAAAATCATATATACCTCCAACATAACCTTGAATAAAAGACGGTTTAATTCTATTAATATCTTCAATAAATTTTTCAATGTTTGAAGATGACATAGATGAACAATCAAGTAAAGTACGTTTTGTTGGCCACCACATCAGTGTATTTAATATTTGACCAATTCCCTTTCTGACATTTCTGTATACATAGGCCTGATTTTCCCATGGACTTATTCCCCACCAACTCATAGTTCGCCATCCAAATGCTTCTAATGGAATGTTTTTGTCAAAATACACTTTAAGCGGAGTACCTGTACTACCACCCGTTGTAGACGATTTTAATTTTGATTTAGAAAAATAAGGATTAATAATTTTATTGCCATTTTCTTTTAATAATGCTTTAGTAACAAAAGGTACTTTGTGCCAATCATTTTCAGTAATTAAATAAGCAGGATTAAAAGAATTATTATCATAATATTCCTTATAGAAAGGAATATTATGATAAGCATAAGTAACTATAGCTTTTCTTTTTTCAAAATTCAATATTTCTAATTGCTTAATAGAAAGTGTTTGAATTTTTAATAATTCTTTATACCTAATAATGATTCTGGAAAAAAACTTTATTTTAAGTAGAAAAATAACTTTAATTATATTCATTTTTTAGCGGTTATAAAATTAAGCCAAGATTTAGAAACATTTTCTTCACTATTAAAATTAACTTTATTCTTGGCTTCATTTCCAATACTTATTCTTAGATTTTCATCTAGTATTAACTTTTCTAAATACTTACTAATTCCTTCAATATCTCCTACATTAACGAGAAATCCAGAAATGCCATGTTCTATTAAATCACTAGGTCCAGCGTTGCAATTATAGCTAACTACAGGTAAATTAAAAGACATTGCTTCAGCTAATGCATTTGGATACCCTTCTGAATCGGAAGTGAAGGCAAAAATGGAGGAAGTTCTATAAAAATCTTCCACATTAGATACCTGACCTAATAATTCAACATTAGAAATGTTACTTTCACAAATCCTAGTTTCTAACTCGGCCCTCATAGGTCCATCTCCCAGTATGACAAGTTTCCAATCTGAATAATATTTCAATTTATTAAAAGCAGTTAGTAAATCTAATTGATTCTTCTCAGGGATGAGTCTTCCAACATTTAATATAATTTTGCTCCTAACCATTTTACAATCATAATTCAATCTTAATGGATTTGGAATTACTTTAATAGAGTTATGAAAAAACTTAGAAAGCAAGATATCCTTTGCCAGCTGTGTTTGAGAAATTATTCCCGAAGAAATAGGATAAAGAACTTTCCTTAATGATTCAATAAAAAAACCTCTATGTTTTAAGGGGTTAGCTCTGTCGGATACAAATACCGGTATTTTTAAGCCAATAGTACTTAATAATACTAAAATATTATACTCTGTAAGAAATGATTGGATTACTGATGGTCGAATCTTTTTTAAAACAAATCTCAATTGAAAAAAATATAGAAATTTGTAATGATATTTAAATTGGCTTTCTAAAGTAATAATTTTGACATTTGGTGAAACGTAATAAAACAATTCCGAATCATATAAAAGTAAAATGGTGACTTCTACATTATCCTGACTCCAATTATTAGCTAATATAGAAACAACTCGCTCAGCTCCCCCAGCTTTTAAAGTAGGAATAAAAATAAATACTTTCATTTATAAAATTTTGAATTTTGTCACTAATAAATAATAAAATAATATTCCCCAAATCATTGGTCGAAATGTAACAAATAAACCTGATCTACTAAAGTATAATGAAAAACTAGCTATAAATATTCCGATTATAATCCATTTAATACTATTATTTAAAATCAGATTATTATTTACCTTTTTAAAGAATAATCCTAATAGAAACATAAAAAAACATACTCCACCGAGAGAAAAATTTAAATAGATATCAGCTATTAGTGAAGAACCTTCACCAGATGTAGCACCAGAACCGAAAGTGATATAAGTAATGTAACCAGCAGAACCTAATTCATGACTGGGGATATTAGTAAACTTTAAAAACGCACTCTGTGCAAAAGGAATTGGAGCTAAAATATCAGAAACCCACAAAAGACCATAAAAGTAATCATGATTTTGTGGAACTTCTGTTAAAGACTTAAAGAGTGTACGAACACTATTTGCAAGTTCTAAAGTGGTATCATAACCAGAAGATAAATTAAAATTATCAAATCCAGATTGAATAATTCCAAATCCTGATGATTCGCCTCTTCCTAAAGATATTAACGTTAAAAATAAAGATCCAAAAACAATAAAAAATGTCAATTCCCTTAATTTAATTGGCCTTATAAAATAACCTATTAATACAAATAATGACAATATAAGAGAAACCGGACCTCCCCTATCGCCTATAAATAGGAAAATAGTTAAATAGCTAAAAAAAACAATTAAATACAAATAATCTAAATTAAAGAACCATCTAAAAATATTACCAGAATAAAATTTTCTATTATCTAGAACTACAATTGTTGTAAGTAAAATTATACATATAGAGAATAATAATCCAAAATATACAGATATTCCACCACCTGAAGCCGTACCTCCTGACCCCTTGTAAACACCTCCAGATAAAAAATCATTACCAGCTGTTAATAGAAAAATTATAAAAGTAAAAATTGTGAAATATAATAATTTACTATATTTAAATGATAATTCTGTGCTGTTGGATTGATTTACAGTATTAAAAGTAGAAAATCCTAAAAGCCAAAAAATTATGCCAATAGTAGAAAGCCAAGTACCATAAACCACATACATTTCATCAACCCAAACTCTAGATATTAATTCAGGATTAATACCACTAAGGCTATACATAATAGGCCACTGAAAATGCACAATTCCAAAACCTATAAGAAATAAAACATCTATTCTAAACCAATTCGAATAGACTTTTGCAAAAAAAGAAAAATGAAAAATTAAAGAAAAAATGCATATTATACTGTAAAAGGCTAGATAGTAACTATCTAGCTGAGATTGAAAATCTGGTTTAATTATAACTAATAAAAATATTACTAGTACATAATAAATTGAAAGCTTAAAATTCTTAATATTTGTTTTCAAATTTTTTTTTAAAAAAGTTTAATTCTGCTTCAATAAGTATAACTCACTAAAATATATATTAATGAGATTTCTTTATTAAACTAATTATATTACTAAGTTCATATTTAATATTTAAAATATTCATAATATATATAAATCCAAAATAAGCAATAAACATAAAAGGTAGTAGAATAATAGAGTAAATATTAATAAAAGTAAACTTTGTTAAAAAGTAGTCTGATAAAAAATAAGTGAAAGCACATATTAATACTACTTTAAATACAATTAAAATTTCAACATTAGAAAAATCTTGTTTTAATTTTCTAGCCTCATAATAATTAAATAAAAAACTTAAAATGCTGGTTAAAATATATCCATACAACAAAATAGAAATATCGTTAAAAAATAATCCAATAACAATGGATACTGATTGAATTATTTTTTTTATAACTTCTAAATATAATATCTTATTTGTCTTATTAAAAACTTTAAAGACAACTCTATTGAACATTTCTTGTAAATAAAAATAAGAACATATTATCAGTACTTTCATGTAAAAAGCAGAATTAATCCATTCTATGCCATAAAGAGTTACTATAATATTTTCCGCATAAAAAAAAATAATTAAACACATGAAACCAACCAAAACAGTAAATACTCTTATAATTTTATTGTAAAAAATATTAAATTCATTTATATTATTTTGAAATTTAGAGAGAGAAGAGAAAATCACAGATTGGCTAACAGAATTTACTACTCCAATTGGAATTTCTTGTAATTTTTTACCTTGAAAGTATAATCCTGTTTCGGTAATAGAGAAATATTTACCTAAAATCAATTGATAAATATTATCAAAAAATGTATTTAATAATGAAGCTAATGTAGTATTAAGACCAAATTTATACAAACCCTTGAACGAATTTTTATTAAATTTAACACTCTTTAATGCACCTTCTTTAAACCATAAAATTGAAGTCAATATTATAGCAGTGGAAATCTGCATTACCACAATTGACCAAACACCAAAATTTTTCAGTGCTAAAAATATTCCAATTAAAGAAGAAATTGAAATTGATATAAACTCATAAATAGCTTTTTTCTTAAAATTAAAATTTCTAATTAATTTTATGTTTTGAGTTATCTGAAAAGCATTTATAAATAAAATTGATGAAGCTGCTACTATAATATATTGAAGAGTTTCATCATTATAAATCATGGATATGGTTTTTGATAAACTAATTAATATTACCATGAGTATTATAGATACAACTAAATTAAACACGAAAACCGTTGAATAGTCATCTTCATTAACTTCAGTTTTCCTGATAACAGCACCTGAAAGCCCTGACTCAGTTAATACCTTTGCAAGTACAATAAAAAACATCACAATGCCTACTTGTCCAAATTCATATGGGGATAGTAATCTCGTCAATATTATATTTGCTATTAACCCTACAATTAAGTAACCTCCTTGACCAAAAAATGCCCAAAATAATGAAATAAGTATGTTTTTTTTAATATTTTTTTCCACCTATATATTATTCCAATACCAACTTACCGCTTCTTCAATACCTAAATCAATAGAATGTGTAGGTTGGTAACCTAATGACTTTTTGGCTTTATCTACGGATGCCAACGAATGAGGTATATCTCCTATTCGGTTTGGTCCATGAACTATTTTTACCTCTGAAATAGAATGATCATATACTCCTAAATGTTTTTTAATTACCTCACACAGCTGAACTAAGGTAGTTCTATCTCCTACTGCAGTATTATAGATCTGATTTAGCGCATTCTTATTTTCTGTAGTAATACAAAGTAAATTCATCTGCACCACATTGTCAATGTAGGTAAAGTCGCGGGAGAAGGTGCCATCTCCATTGATTAAAGGACTTTCATGATTCATAAATTTCTTTACAAATAAGGGAATCACCGCTGCATAGGCCCCGTTTGGATCCTGTCTTCTTCCGAAAACATTGAAATACCTTAATCCTATGGTATTTAATCCATAAGTTTTAAAGAAATTCTCTGCATAGAGTTCATTGACATATTTAGTAATCGCATAAGGTGATAAGGGTTTGCCAATGACATCTTCCACCTTAGGTAAAGCTTCCGAATCTCCATAAGTTGAGCTGCTTGCCGCATATACAAAACGCTTCACACCTGCATCCCGAGCTGCTACCAACATATTCAAAAAGCCTCCTACATTCACATCATTGGTGGTGATCGGATCATTGATCGATCTGGGAACGGAACCTAGAGCCGCTTGGTGCAAAACAAAGTCTTGTGCAGCACATGCAGTATGACAGGTGGCCAAATCGCGAATATCGCCTTCAATCAATTTGAAATTCTCATTCTCAAAAAATGGCTCAATGTTGTGTTTATGACCAGTAGCAAAATTATCAAGGCACGTAACTTTTGCGCCTAAACTCAAAAGCACTTCACACAAGTTGGAGCCGATAAAACCGGCTCCCCCTGTGACTAAAATATTTTTTCCTTCTAATTTTTCTTTGAATTTCTCAAACATCATTGTTATTATAGTCTAGCATCCACTAATTCCTTATTTAATACCGATTTCACGTCGTATACCACTTGAGTATCAGATTTTTTGATATCCCAGATTTTAAACTCTTTATGACCCACTGCAAGTATCACAGCTGAATAATCTTCCAACGCAGGTTTTGAACCACCGCTGATAATCTCAATTCCATACTCATGCTTTACCTCAGCTGAATCAGCCCAAGGATCATAGACGCATACATCGATATCAAATGACTTAAGTTCATTATATATATCTATCACTCGGGTGTTTCGCACATCAGGACAATCTTCCTTAAAAGTAAAACCCAGAATCAAAACCTTCGAATCTATCACTTTAAGATCTTTGCGCATCATATGCTTAATCACCTCAGTGGCTACGTGCTTACCCATGGAATCATTTAGGCGTCTGCCAGCCAAGATAATCTCTGGATGATAACCGAGTTCCTGTGCTTTCTGAGCTAGATAGAATGGATCCACAGAGATGCAGTGTCCTCCTACCAGTCCTGGCTTAAACGGAAGGAAATTCCATTTGGTACCTGCAGCGGCGAGAACTTCCTGGGTATCCACTCCCATCAGATTAAAGATCTTGGACAGCTCATTCACAAAAGCAATATTGATATCCCGCTGGGAGTTCTCGATCACTTTAGCAGCTTCTGCTACTTTAATGCAAGAGGCTTTGTGCGTACCTGCCGTGATCACTGATTTATACAACTGATCTACGTATTCTGCTACTTCAGGAGTAGATCCGGAAGTTACTTTAAGAATTTTGGTTACTGTATGCTCCTTATCTCCTGGATTAATGCGCTCTGGAGAATAACCTGCGAAGAAGTCTTCGTTGTATTTCAATCCGGAAATTTTCTCCAAGACCGGCACACATTCATCTTCTGTCACCCCTGGGTAGACGGTAGATTCATAGATTACCACATCTCCTTTTTTCAATACTTTTGCAATCATCTCAGATGCCTTAAGCATCGGAGTCAACACTGGTCTATTGTGCTTATCCGTAGGAGTAGGCACCGTCACTATATAGATATTTGCTGAACTGACCGGAAGTATCGCATCAGTGATTAGCAAGCCATTTCCCCTTTCATCTAATTCCTGACCTGTCTGTACCAATACTTTCTTTAGATCCTGATCAGCTACTTCCAGGGTTTTGTCGTGACCCTTTTGAAGTTGATCAACTCTGGTGGCATTGATGTCGTAGCCTACGGTTTTGTACTTTTCAGCAAATGCTGCTGCCAGTGGAAGACCTACGTATCCAAGGCCGATAATTGCAATTTTACTGTTTTCTAGGTTTGTGAGCATGAGGGTTGTTTGCTTTGCCACAGAGATCACTGAGAAGACACAGAGATATACTGAGGGTTTATTTAATGGTTAAAGGTTAAGGGTTAAGGGTTAATTGTTAAGGGTTAATGGGGTGAGCACAGAGATTCACAGAGAGAAAAGGGGAGATTCACTGAGACTTTTGTTGTTAAGGGTTAATTGTTAAGGGTTAATGGGGTGAGCACAGAGATTCACAGAGAGAAAAGGGGAGATTCACTGAGACTTTTCTTGTTAAGGGTTAAGGAGTTAAGGGTTAATTGTTAAGGGTTAATGGGGTGAGCACAGAGATTCACAGAGAGAAAAAGGGAGATTCACTGAGAATTTTGTTGTTAAGGGTTAAGGAGTTAAGGGTTAATGGTTAAGGAGTTAAGGGTTAATTGTTAAAGGTTAAGGGTTAAGGGTTAAGGGTTAATGGTTAAGGGAACAGTACGGTTTAACATTTAACATTTTAACTTTTAACAAACCATAGGAAGGGTTAATGGGGTGACACAGATGTTCCCGGAGAGTTTTAACATTTAACAGTTTAACCTTTAACAAAACCGAGGAAGGGTTAAAGGTTAAGGAGACCGTCCCAATTAACTTTTAACCTCACGCCTCCTACTCGGATTGTCGGTAAATTTTATGGCCGTTTGCCATTAGATAAACGTCCTTCTGAATCAGTTGAATATCTGAATGCATCATGTCCTCCACTAGACCAGCAAGGTCATACTCAGGAGTCCAGCCTAATTGTGTTTTAGATTTGGTTGGGTCACCTAATAGTAGGTCAACTTCGGTTGGACGGAAATATTGAGGATCCACCTTTACCACTACCTGCCCAAGAAGTTTGGAAGGCTCGAACGTTGAACTGTGGGAAGGTTGGTGAGTTGATGCATGATACTTATCCTCATCAATTGCATCTAATATCCCTACTTCTTCTACTCCTTCTCCCTCCCAGCGGATCGAGAAACCTACCTGCTGAAATGCCATGTGTACGAAATCCCGCACTTTGGTAGTCACTCCGGTAGCGATCACAAAATCTTCGGCTTTCTCTTGCTGAAGTATCAACCACATTGCCTTGACATAATCCTTGGCATGTCCCCAATCTCTTAATGCCTCCAAATTTCCTAGATACAAACAATCCTGAATGCCAAAGGCAATTGCTGCCGTGGCCATAGTGATTTTCCGGGTAACAAATGTCTCTCCTCTTCGCGGTGATTCATGGTTGAAAAGAATTCCGTTGCACGCAAACATGCCGTACGCTTCTCTATAATTTTTGGTTATCCAGAAACCGTAGATTTTAGCCGCTCCATAAGGTGACCGAGGATAGAAGGGGGAATTTTCATCATAGAACCCCTTCTCATTCTTATTTTCTGCTAATCCACCATAGAGCTCAGAGGTTGACGCCTGATAGATTCGAGTCTTTTTTTCCAGACCTAAAATGCGGACCGCTTCAAGGATTCTCAAGGTACCGATGCCATCCACATTGGCTACATATTCTGGAGAGTCGAAAGAAACCTTGACGTGACTCATCGCTCCCAAATTATAAATTTCGTCTGGCTGCACTTCCTGAATGATGCGGATGATATTCATTGAATCTGTCAGGTCACCATAATGCAGTTTGAAGTTTACTGCCTTCTCATGCTGATCTTGGTAGAGGTGATCGACTCTTTGGGTGTTGAAAGAAGAGGATCTTCGTTTGATTCCATGAACCATATACCCTTGTTCTAATAAAAGCTCTGCTAGGTAAGAGCCATCTTGTCCAGTGACACCGGTGATTAATGCAGTTTTCATAATGTTTTTAATTGTTAAAGGGGTGATAATGGTTAATGGTTAAAGGTTAATGGTTAATTGTTAAGGGTTAAGGGTTAAGGGGGTGAGCACAGAGATTCACAGAGAGAAAAAGGAGATTCACGGAGACTTTGTTGTTGATGGTTAATGGTTAAGGGTTAAAGGTTAAGGGTTAATGGTTAAGGGTTAATTGTTAAGGGTTAATTGTTAAGGGTTAAGGGGGTGAGCACAGAGATTCACAGAGAGAAAAAGGAGATTCACGGAGACTTTGTTGTTGATGGTTAAGGGTTAAAGGTTAAGGGTTAAAGGTTAATTGTTAAGGGTTAAAGGTTAAGGAGACAGTAGTGTTTAACATTTAACATTTTAACTTTTAACAAATCTGATGAAGGATTAATGGGGTGACACAGATGTTCCCGGAGAGTTTTAACTTTTAACAGAAGCAGAAGCGCAGGAAATGTTAAGAGAGTTAAGGGTTAATCGTCAATCGTTAATCGTTTATTGAGCCTTTCGAACTGTATCCCTGTCTTATATTTTTACTTGCTTGAAGGTGTTTTGGTTTTCTAGGAACCACTTGTAGGTGCGCTGGATTCCATCTTCCAAACTTACTTTTGCTTTCCAGCCTGCTTGCTCCATTTTGGAGACATCCATTAGTTTTCGCGGTGTGCCGTCTGGTTTGCTTGCATCCCAGCGAATCTCTCCGGTATGACCTACCGTCTTCTGAATCAGCTCAGCCAATTCTTTGATCTTAAGATCTACGCCTGTTCCAACATTGTATAGGTTGTCCTGAAATTTATTCTCTAATGCAAACACTACTGCGTCTGCCAAATCCTCAACAAATAAGAACTCACGCATTGGAGTTCCAGAACCCCATAGTTCGACAGGTTGGTTGTCTGAAAACTTAGCTTCATGAAATTTCCGCATCATAGCGGGAAGGACATGTGACGTATTCAAATCAAAGTTGTCGTGCGGCCCATATAGATTGGTGGGCATCAGGGAGATATAATCCTTTCCAAACTGCTTCCTGATAGCTTCACAGGTTTTCACTCCGGTGATTTTAGCTATTGCATACCACTCATTGGTTGGCTCCAGCGAGCCGGTCAAAAGATATTCCTCTTTGAGCGGCTGGGGAGCTAGCTTGGGATAGATGCAGGATGATCCCAAAAAGATGAACTTTTGAACATCAGATTTCAGTGAGAAGTCGATCAGATTATTTTGAATCTGCATATTCTCCATCAAAAACTGATAGGGATAATTGTTGTTTGCCAAGATCCCTCCCACTCTAGCTGCGGCATCAATCACCACATCAGGTTTTTCGGTATCAAAAAACTCAGCTACCGCAACTTGGTTTCTGAGGTCAAGTTCTTTGGAAGTCCTACCGATAAGATTGGTATAGCCTTTTGCCTCCAATGCTCTCCAGATGGCCGAGCCTACCATGCCACGATGGCCAGCGATGTATATTTTTAGATTCAAGATTCTATGGCGTTAATGTTATAGGATGTCACGGAGATTCACCGAGTTAAAAGGGAGATGCACAGAGACTTAATATTTTACTGGTGTTTGTCACAGAGATTCAAAGAGTAGATAAAAGAGATTCACAGAGACTATTGCTTTAAATTTTGAATAAATATTCATCTAAAATTTTCATATAATACGCTTCTCTGAAATCGCTTTGTTAACACAAAATATCTCTGAATGACTCCTGCTTTCTCTGTGTATCTCTGTGATTTCTGTTTTTTGTCACGGAGATGCACAGAGACTTATTTTTATACTTTTTAAATAAATATTAAACCAATTCATTTAATAAATTACTTTCTCTGAAATCGCTTTGTTAACACAAAATATCTCTGAGTGACTCCTGCTTTCTCTGTGTATCTCTGTGATTTCTATTTTTTGTCACGGAGATTCACCGAGTTAAAAGGGAGATGCACAGAGACTTAATATTTTACTGGTGTTTGTCACAGATATTCAAAGAGTAGATAAAAGAGATTCACAGAGACTAGTTTTTTTGTATTTAAAGAGAGACACGGCGAATTCCACTGGTCAGTAATTTTTCTCTAAAATTTATTAAAAGTCCTCTTTTATAATTTCCAAATTTCAAATAGGTGAGAATTTGAGCTAGATGAATTTCATTAAGTATCTCTACTGTTTTTGTCTCAACCACTAACTCATTATTAACTAATAAATCAATTCTGTAGGCTTTGGAAATCGTTAGTTGCTTATATGAAATAGGGAGAATAAGCTCTCTAACTACTGGCAAGCCTAAATTTAACAATTCATATTCTAAACATTTTTGATAGGCTGACTCCAAAAGTCCTGGACCGAGATGTCTATGAACCTCAATTGCTGCACCTATTACTTTTTGTGTTAAGGGATCGTTCATCTTTTAATATAAGACAAATCCAATTACCACATTTTTATATAAAATACATTTACAGAGTTGCGTAAATGATTTTGTTCTTTTTTTATACAGAAAGTCAACTCCTTAGTATTTCTCCCTCTCCCCCCCCCTTTTTAACTCTCTGTGTATCTCTCCTTCCTCTGTGTATCTCTGTGACTCCCCTTTTTTAACTCTCTATTTATCTCCCCCTTTTTTAACTCTCTGTGAATCTCCCCTTCCTCTGTGTATCTCCGTGTCTCCTGTGTGCCTCCTCTATACTACCTAGATTCCTTATTCCACCAACTCGGGATTCTCTTTTTCGAGTCGCTCAAACACCTTTTTAACATCTTGGGCGTTATCTTTTTTGAGTACCAGGATGGCATCAGCGGTTTGGACAAGGATGATATTTTTTAAACCTAAAAACTCAGTATGTAGCGTGGTGCCAATGACCATATTGCCTCTTGCATCCACTTTATGTCCTTGCTTCTTGAAATGATCATAGATGGATTCAAAAGAGCCCATGTCTGACCAGGCAAATTCGGAAGGAACAACTTTGATTTTTTTGGTCTTTTCCATCACTGCGTAATCGACAGATATGGAAGGTATTTTCATCGAAAGATCGAAATCCAATTTTCCTTCTGTGGCATTATCGAAGGCAATTTTAGATGCTTCGTACACTTCGGGTTCAAATGCTTCTAATTCCTCCAGATATACTCCAGCCTGGAAACAGAACATTCCTGAGTTCCAGTAAAAGTTACCACTCTTCAAAAACGATTCTGCAGTTTCCAAATTTGGCTTTTCCCGAAAGCTATTTACTTCCTCACCGTCCGCCTCGATGTAGCCAAATCCAGTTTCCGGTCTTCTCGGCTTTAGGCCAAACGTCACAATAAATCCTTGTTTTGCAAGACTTACCCCTCGGTTGACGGCTGTGGAATAGGTTTCATCTGAATTAATCAAATGGTCTGAAGGGGTAACAAATAGAACATCTTCCGGCTGGGCTGCGAATGCTGCAAAAGCTATTGCTGCTGCTGTATTGCGGGGACAAGCTTCTATTACCTCCACATAATCGGATATACCTGCTGAAACCAAGTCCTTTCTTGAAAGCTCAAAGTTGTCACGGTTGCCCACTACCAAGACCTGATCGCAAAATGCAGTGTTGCGTCTGATGGTATTTTGAAAAAGTGTTTCTCCCTCAAAAATAGGCAAGTACTGCTTAGGTTGGGACTTGCGTGAGAGTGGCCAAAGTCTCGAACCAACTCCGCCGGACAGGATTACATTAACTATTTTCATTGGGTAACTTTTAAAATCAATTATTTAAAAAGTAGAGTAATGTTTGAAAGTCTGTTTTAGCTAATGAATAAATTATTGACTGATCTTCGATTTAACAAACTCCTTAGCACGAAAATATCCGTGCGGGTAGATGACTTTCAAATAGGTATCTACAAGGGTTTTAATTCCTATCACTATACCATAATGTCTAAATTTGAAGTAGGCATATTCTAAAAATGCTTGTCCTTTGACATCATGAAGCATTTTCCACCTAGTCTTCAAATTATATTTTGGATTTCCCCAGTAAGGAAGTGGATTTGTATGACATTCAGCAAGATATTCCGCCGTAGTATAACACTGAAACCCTACCTCAATAGCTCGTAATCCGTAATCATAGTCTCCTAAGTAGTGCGTAAATTTGGGCGATAGAGACCCAATTTTATCAACAATGATTTTAGGGATGAGCACAAAATTGCCACTGATAAGAGCTACTTCCTGAATTGAACCATTGGGTACAATTGGTCCATAACCACTCCAGCCTCCATAAGAGAAAATGTTGGTGTTAGGGATTCTACAGGCAGCAGTAATAACTCCTGGGTTTTTTAGATTCGTGAACGTTTGGAAAATATTAAGAAGCGCTTTGGGAAGCAAAATAGTATCGTCATTTAACCATATATAAAAGTCATACGCATCAAATTCGATTGCTTTTTTCCAAGCCAAATCCATCCCACCATTCCAGTATAGAGATCCATTTCCTTTACTTAAATGTACCGCTGGAAAGATGGATTCTATCATCTCTGAGGTGCCATCCGTTGAGCCATCATCACAAAGAAAAACCTGTAAATTGAACCCGTTAGGTAATTCTTGTTTGAAAAGATTGTCAAGACATTTTTGTGTCTTATCATTTCTATTGAAACAGGTAAGGAGAACTGCTACTTTCAAATTTTAAAGTGATCTATTTTTGGTGTGCGTTTGAATTGTATTGGAGTGATTTTCATAAAATCCCCCGTATCCCCTTCAATAGGGGGAATCTGTTGCCGTCTCCCGACTTCTGCCTTCGGTCTCCCATCCCCCGTCTTCAATCTTTCCTCAAGTAAAAGAAACTTTTTAGCCTGCCCAATCCACCACAGTTTATCTTTTTACGAATCTATTACTCACCATTCAACATTGCTTCCACCACCTCTTTTAGTCCAGATTTGGCTTGCCACCCTAGTTTCCTGAATGATTTAGAAGGATCAGCTCTACTGATTAGCAAATCGGTAGGTCTCATTAACTCCGGGTTTTGGATTACGTGATCTTGCCAGTTGAGATTCAGTGAATTGAAAGTCAGTTCTACGAAATCTTGCAACGAAGAGGTTTGACCTGTAGCAATAATATAATCCTCAGGAATATCTTGTTGCAGCACGCTCCACATGGCCTCTACATATTCCGGTGCCCAACCCCAGTCTCTGGAAATAGCAATATTTCCCAATTCTAATTTTTCTTTTGATCCTGCACCTATTCTTTTCGCAGTTTGGATAATCTTCTGAGTGACAAAGCGTTCAGGTCTAAGTGGAGATTCATGATTGAACAAAATACCCGTACAGGCATGCAAGTCATACGCCTCCCTATAATTATCGACCAGCCAGCTCGCACTTGCTTTTGCCAGGGCATAAGGACTTCGAGGCTGGAAGGGTGTCCTCTCAGTTGCGGCTTCTCCTTTAGTATCTCCAAAAGCCTCCGAAGAGCCTGCATGATAGACGCGCACCTTATGTTCAACCATTCTACAAGCTTCCAACACGTTCAGAATTCCGAGTGTAAAACTTTTGATGGTTTCTGCGGGAAGTTCAAATGAAAGTCCCACGCTGGACTGTCCAGCCAAAAAATAAATTTCATCAGGTGCTGACTTGCGAATAGCCACTAATACCGACCTGAAATCTTCCGGGTCAGTAGATAAGACCTGAACATTCTTTTTGATCCCCAGTTTGGCTAGGTTAGAAAATGGGGAACCATTTGAATCTCTGGAAGTACCAAAAACGGTATATCCTTTATATAACAGAAGTTGCGCCAAGTACGAACCATCTTGGCCGGAAACGCCTATTATGAGTGCTGTTTTTGACAATTTTAGTGTTTTATTTAACTTTTAGGTTCATGATTATGAAATATGAACCTGTTTAAAAGTGAGTTAATCCACAAGAAACCTTCCTTTATAATTTCCAGAAGTTTAAAGTTTCTCACTGAGCATTACCGAAGAGTTGATTGCTTCCCCTGAGTACTGCCGAAGGATTAGCTATTATAAATTTCAATACTTCAAATACTACCTATCTTAATGTTTGATTCTAATCTCTAACTTCTTGATACTAGAATCTTTGATTCTAAATTCCTCCAACTTGCTCCTCTTCTAATTATCTCCTCTTCACAGCTTCGCCCTTTCAGTCCCATTTCAAAAGAAAAAAGGACTTAACATGATGCTTTTTAAAAGTTTGTAGCTCCCGACTGAGAATTATAAACTTGATACTAAATAGGCTAAAAAAATGCCAAACTTAGAAAGTTAGAGGCATTTTGTTGAGTTTGCTAATTACAAAGGTACTGAAGTGAGTAACTTTTGTACTCATTTTTAACCCTAATTTTAGATCAATTTTTTACCCTACCATAATTGTATTTGGCAGTTGATAATCTCATGATAATTTTTTGAATGTTTAATTAGTGGCACACTTTAATCTGTTAACACTTAAAGATCCTAAAGTGACTTAGGGTAAATTTATTTTCATGGATGTTCTCATTTGTTTCTTTGCGATAGCATCAACTATCTCCTTCTCATCGCCCGCTTCCACCATGGCAATTGAACGTCCTCATGGTACCCATAGGAGTTTTCACCGTAGCCATAGCCGTAACCATAGCCGTAGCCATAGCCCTTATCGATATGAACATCATTAAGAATCCCGTAAATCTTCGATACGCCTCCCTTTTCTACCAGATTGTTTAAGATCTGAGCATTTCCTTTCATAGAATATCCCTGTCGGAACACAAAGAAGCTAATATCAGCTAAGGCAAACAGCTCCTTAGTTTCAGATACCAATCCTACTGGGGGACAGTCAAAAATGACTACATCATATTCTTTTTTGACTTCTTTTATGATCTCGGTAAACTTGCTTTGAAGTAGTAGTTCGGCTGGGTTGGGAGGAATAGGGCCAGATAATATTACATCCAAATCTTTGTGAGAGGTCTGTTTGACTACAGATCTCCAATCTACATCTGTGCTCAGACAGGTGCTAATTCCTTTATCATTCGCCATCCCGAAATCCTCCGCAATCTTGGGTTTACGTAGATCCAACCCAATCAGGATGGTTTTCTTACCCATTAATGCATAGACCGAAGCCATATTAATGGATATAAAAGTCTTTCCCTCTCCGGATATTGAGGAGGTAAACAGAATGGTCAGATTATCTTTTTGCTGACTTAAATAACTCATGTCTGCTCTCAAGGATCTGAAGGACTCCGTAACTGATGAGCGTGGGCTATTCAAGACGGGGACGGAATCTTCTGCATTACTTCTACCCACCATACCTATAAGAGGCACTTTAAGTTGATTTTCCAATTCTTTTGGATCTTCAATTTTGGTATTGAGGAAATCTTTAATGGTGATAAAGCCTATCGGCAAAATCAATCCCAAGATCAGTCCAATCAAAAGATTCAGAGAGCGCTTTGGGGCCACAGGTTTTTGACCTGATTTCGCAAAGTCCAGAATACTATTTTTGGGCATGTTGGCAGCCTTGGTGATCTCTGCTTCAGCTTTTTTCTGTAATAAGTAAATGTAAATGTTCTCGTTGATGGTGAACTGGCGTTGATAGCCAAGCAAGTTCTTTTCGGTCTGAGGAAGAGAGTTGATATCTCTTTCGATTCCGCTAATCTGATTATTCAAACCAGCAATCAAATTCTGTGTATTTCCGATTGCAGAGTTTACATTTTCCTTCAGTGCTCTATTGGTATTCAGAATACGTGTTGCATTCTCACGAACTGCTGGGGTTTGGTCAGTAAAATTTGCGGTAAGTCTAGTGCGTTCAGCCTGTAGTTCGCTGAGCATTTCTACTAAGGAATTCAAAAGTGGATCGGTCACTCCTACAATTGATGGAGCTACTAGGCTGCCTGTCTGATTGTTAGCCAAGTATTCCTTTAAGGTTTGGTAATATTTTAGACTAATCTCAGTTTGGCCTCTCACCTTCTCCAACTCCTGCAGTCTTTCAAAAATCACGGACCCTTCTTCAGAAAGATTGAATACCTTATTTTCAGTTCTATATTTCTGCAACTCATTCTCAGAATACTTCAAAGAATCAGAAATCCCGGTGAGCTGCTGTTCTATGAATTTGACGGTATTTTCAGAGGCTTTATTCTTTTCATCCAACTCCCTACGAAGATACTTTTCCATCAGTTTGTTGATGTAATCTTCACCCAGTCTTCTGACAGGAGTTTCTAAACTCAGGTTAAGAATAGAAGCTTGCTTGTTAATGGGAGAAACGGCGAGTTCTTGGCGGTATTTCAGCGCAAGTGTTGGAGTATCTACCAAATTGAACTGAATTACATCTCCTTTTTCCGCTGATAAAAGGTTGATTTTAAAGGAATAATCGTCCCCTTTAATTTCTGCACCAAAATTATAAACTGATTTGGGTAATTTTATTTCAGATTCTGGAGTTTGCTTATAATACGGGTCAGCAGGGTTGAAAATGCTGAATTGATTATCTTCTAAAGTCAGCTCAAAAGACTGATCGTCAATAACTTCTAATCTATATCTTCCGCCAACCAACTGATTTTGATTCCAATTTACAGATACTATGATTGGAAGTTTACCGTAAATCTGAGAGGTGGAGATGTAGCCTTCTTTATAATATTGAACATTCATGTTGAGCTCATGAACTGCTTCTTCTGCCAAGGAGAAGGATTTTAAAATCCCGATCTCATTTTCGATGTTGCTTTTTCCACCCAACATACCCAGGCCGCTGGTTTCAAATAAATCTGTGCCCAAACTTGGTTTGTCGTCTATGACCAACACACTGGATTCTACCTTGTATATATTGGTTGCATAGCGGTTGAATGCAAAAGCTGCCATAATACCTATTGCCATACATATCGCTATCAAAAACCAGTATTGCAGGTAATTAAATAGTAAAACCTTTAAATCAATTTCGTCCTCCTTTTGAACCATAAAGGGGTTTTGACCTGAATTTGCTTGATTAGGAGTATTCGGGTACATAAATTCTTATTTGATAAAATTCAAAACTAGGGCAAGGGCAGTGATTGCCGAGATCACTAAACTAATAGATTGTGCTGCATTTTCTCCTGCACCAATTTCTCGCACCTTCATAGGCTCAGCGTATAACTGATCGTTGGGCTGAATAAAATAAAATGGTGATTCTACAACCTGTCGGTCGTTCAAATTAATTCGGTGAAGTCGGGTTCCCTCTGGATATTGACGGATCAGTAATACTTCATTACGTTTGGCGACAGTGGTGAGGTCTCCAGCATTGGCAATTGCTTCAAAAATGGTCATTCTGTCCTGAAGTACTACAAATTTACCCGGTCTGCGGAATTCGCCCAGAGCAGCGTAGCGAATACCTCCCAACTTCACTTTCACGTAGAGTTCAGAGGTGACATAGGCACGTAATTGCTCTTCAATCGCTTTCCTTGCATCTTCGAGCGTTTTATCTTTCACCTGAACATCACCTACGATTGGAAGTCTAATATTTCCATTTTGATCGACCGTATATCCAGTCATATAGTAAATATCACCACCACTTTGTCCGGCAATATTTCCCATTTGACTATTGGTCTGGACGTTTTTACCATTGAATCCAAATTGCAGCATATCGTCGATGGTTTGAACATTCACATCAATGATATCGTTGTATTGAAGCTTATAATCAGGAATTTCGTAGGTGATAAGTTCTCCATCGGCTATTGGGCTGTTGCCTTCTAAATTCTGCAAATAAATAATTTTCTCGTTAGAAATACAGCCTGATACTGCACTCAAAAACAGGATGTAAATAATCCCTAACCGAAAGTTCCGCATATATAGTAATTTTCTTTTTCTATTTCTCTTTCAAAAACTGCGCAAAGTTACTCATAATACTTTTATGGAGCAGACATGAAGCATGGTAAATGTATGAATTCAGGCTTCAGACATAACTTTTCGAATGAAAAAATACAACGAGAAATAGCTCAAAAATTGCATTAAAATATAATTTAATGACATTTTTATGTATTGGAAATAGATATAAACTATAAAAATTTAATAATTTTTCGGTGAATTTTTTGGACAAAATTCATTTCAAACGGATGATTTGAAGAAGCAAATAAGCAGATTTTTCAATTTTTTTGGGGATGAATTTCCCAAAACCCGTCATAAAATCCCCGTTGTCCCCTTTGATAAAGGGGAGTGCTTCGAGGTGAGCTTTGTGATTCTAAAATGTATCGAAATGAATTTTAATCCTGAATAGCTCGACCAGAGATAAGGATAAAAGGTTGAGAGAAAAATGAAGAAAATCCCTCTTGCCCCTTTGGAAAGGGGGAGTCGCTCCGAGGGAGGCTAAGTGATTCTAAAATGTACCGACATGGCTTTTAATCCTGAAAAGCTCGACCAGAGATACGGATATGAGATTGAGAGAAAAATGAAGAAAATCCCCCTTGCCCTTTTGGAAAGGGGGAGTAGCTCCGAGGGAGGCTTATTATAGCATCCCTATTTTTTTCTCATGCATTTCTTTGATTTTCCTTCGTAGGATCTTTCCTACGTTGGATTTGAAAAGTTCGTCCACAAAGTACACTTCTTTGGGACATTTATAATTGGTAAGTGACTCGTGACAGTGAGCTATGATTTTTTCGGCAGTCACCGAATCATTTTCAGCAACAACATAGGCTATCACACGCTCAGTAGATTTGGGGTCGGGCATGCCAATCACCCCAACTTCTATCACTCCAGGGTAAGAAGCAATTACATCCTCTACTTCGTTTGGATAGACATTGAAACCGGAAACTAAGATCATTTCTTTCTTTCGGTCCACAATTTTGAAGAAGCCATCTTCATCCATCACTCCTATATCACCAGATTTGAACCAATCTCCATTCATCACATCGGACGTTTCCTCAGGACGATTCCAGTATCCTTTCATCACTTGAGGCCCTTTAATGCATACTTCTCCCCGCTTCCCAACTTCCAGTACATTTCCTTCATCGTCCATAATACACATCTCGGTGTTTGGAAGTGGTACTCCAATCGTGCCATTTCGCTCTGTTCCATCAATAGGATTACAACTCGCAACAGGGGAAGTCTCAGTCAGGCCATAGCCTTCTGCAAGCGGAGTTCCTGTGACTTTCATCCACTTTTCTGCCGTAGCTTTCTGCACAGCCATACCCCCTCCAACTGCGATTTTCAATCCGCTGAAGTCCAGAGATCTGAAATCTTCTTGGTGTAATAAAGCATTAAATAAGGTGTTGACTCCTGTGAAAACAGTGAATTTTTTCTTGGACAAATCCTTGATGAAAGAAGACATATCCCGCGGATTGGTGATCAGAAGATTGTGAGCTCCGATTTTGAGCATCGCGAGACAATTAACCGTCAACGCAAAAATATGATATAAAGGAAGCGCGGTAACCACGATCTCCTCACGTTCCTTAAGCTTTGGTTTCATCCAAGCTGAGATCTGAAGCATATTAGCTACAATATTGCCGTGGGTCAATTCCGCACCCTTAGATATCCCTGTAGTTCCCCCGGTATATTGCAAAAAGGCAGTATCATTTTGAGCTATTTTTACAGGTTTAAAGGTGTGGGTCGAACCTGCCGCCAATGCTTTATTGAGATTGACTGCGTTGGGAATTGAATAGGCCGGAACCATTCTCTTGATGTATTTGACCACCAAGTTGACAATGGTCCCCTTTATCCCGCCCAGCAAATCACCCAGCTGAGTAACAATTACATGTTTGGCAGGAATATCTTTTAAAATTTTCTCTAGATTTTCTGCGAAATTGGCAACAATAACGATTACATCAGCCTCAGCATCTTTGAATTGATGCTTCATCTCCGCTGAAGTGTAAAGAGGGTTGGTATTCACCACAATCATTCCCGCCTGCAAAGCCCCAAACATCACCACCGGATATTGCAGACAATTAGGCATTTGAATCGCAATTCTAGCTCCCTTTTTTAATTTCAGCTCTTCCAATAAATAAGACGCAAAGTTCTTACTTAATTCATCTAGTTCATTGAATGAAATAGTCTTACCCATGCACTCGTATGCGATGGAATCTCCATATTTTTTTACGCACGCATTAAAAAGTTCAGCGGCGTTATCATAGGCTTCGCAATCGACTTGGTGGGGAACTGATTCGGGATAGTGCTTAAACCAAGGAAAATCCTTCATAATGGTAGTATTTTGGGTGACTCGTTTTAAAATTCAATCTTCACAGCATCCAGAAACAAATAAATTTTTTCCTTTGGGGAGAAAAACAAGTTGAATTAGACTTACTCAGACATTTTACCTAAAAATGATTGTTTTCCTTAAAACAAACCGAATTATTTTAAAATTTTTCTTGCGATCAGCTCTTTCATAATTTCATTAGTGCCCGCATAGATTCGCTGCACCCGAGCATCTGCGTAGGCTCTCGCAACGCCATAATCCCACATATATCCGTAGCCACCATGTAGTTGCACACATTCATCGGCGACTTTACACTGAAGTTCAGTCATGTTATATTTCGCCGCGGAGGCCATTGCAGAATCCAGCTTTCCATCATTATGAAGTTGCACCAAATAGTCACAATATATCCTACCCTGCTCCAGGGCTGCGCACATCTCAGCAAGTTTGAATCGGGTATTCTGAAATTCTGATATGGCTTGATTGAATGCTTTGCGTTGTTTGACATATTCCACAGTTGCCTTTAGCATATATTCTCCCAAAGCCACTGCTGCAAGAGCAACGACCAAGCGCTCCTGAGCCAGTTCGGTCATCAAATAGGTGAAGCCCTCTCCTTCTTTCCCCAAAAGATTCTCTTTGGGAACTTTCACATCTGCAAAAAACAGCTCACAGGTATCTTGAGCATGAAGACCAACTTTTTCGAAAGGTACACCACGGGTGAACCCTTCCATCCCTCTATCTAAAAGTATAAGACTTATTCCTTTGGCACCTTTAGTAGGATTCGTCTTAACTGCCACCACCACCACGTCTGACAAATATCCATTGGTGATAAAAGTCTTTGAGCCATTCACCAAATAATGATCGCCATGATCGTCCGCCCTTGTGCTAATTCCCTGAAGGTCACTTCCTGCTCCAGGTTCAGTCATAGCCACTGCTCCTATATATTCACCGGAAATCATTTTTGGAACGTATTTTTCCAGGGCGGTCTGCGTGGCGTATTTCAGAATGTATGGCAATACGATATCACTATGCAAAGGATAGCCGATGGCAGGACCAGAGCAGCCACTCAAACCAAGCTCCTCAATTAAGATTGCATTGTAGCGAAAATCCTGGATGTTTAGGCCACCCAAACTTTCGGGAGACTGGATTCCCAGAAATCCTTTTTCCCCCAATTTCAGCCAACTTTCCCTAGAAACCATCTTAGCTTTTTCCCACTCTGCATTAAAAGGGATGATTTCCTTGGCGATAAAATCTTTCACAGTTTGCCTAAAGAGGTCATGCTCTTGGGTAAAGAATATTCTTGGTAGTCCAAACATTTTCTGGTTATTTATGGGTTTATCCTGTTCTAAATTAGGAATACAATTATGGAAATCCTGACTTTTGGGAATGGCAGCTTTCTAAGATGATAAATGGAAGCTTTTCCAACTTTACTTCTTTTACTTAAAACGTATTGAGAATATCCGCTACTTTTCCAGTAGCCGTAGTTTCTTTAAACTGGCTGGAAGATCAGTACTTCGGCAAGCTCAACTTAAATAACGGAAGACCGAAGTGGCCTCAAATCGCTAAGTTTTCCAAATCTTTTAAAGCTTTTGAACCATTACTGGCAGAAAAGCGGATATATACAGAACTTATTATAGCTTTTCGCTTTCTATTCTTCAGCAGAAATTAAATTTATGACAACTATCAATACGGATACTTCCCTATCCGAATTACAAATTTTGCCATTTTGGGAAGCAAATGAACAGGTACTAGCGGCCCGAATCGCGGGAGAAGGCAACATGAATGTAGTACTCAGGATCACCACCAATCTCAGATCGGTGATCTTAAAACAGTCAAAAGCATATGTCAGGAAATTCCCTCAGATCCCTGCTCCGATCCAACGCATTGCAGTTGAGCATGACTACTTTAAACTCGTAAACCAAAACAGTGTTTTAAGAAACTTTAGTCCAAAGATTCTAGCATTTGATCCAGACAATCATCTTTTGCTAACGGAAGATCTTGGCGAAGGGATAGATTGTTCCAAACTATATACAAAAGAATTACAGCTTGAGGATTCTGATTTCGAGAGATTGACAGATTATCTCAATGAGCTTCATGGATTGGATGCCTCCCGCTTTCCTTCAAATCTAGAAATGAAGAAGCTAAATCATGAGCATATTTTTGAATTTCCTTTTCTGGCTGAAAATGGTTTTGATCTAGACAGCATTCAACCTGGACTGCAGCAATTGAGTTTAGAATACAAGAAGGATAACTCGTTGAAATCAGCTTTGAAAGAGTTGGGAAAACGGTATTTAACTCTTGGAGACACGCTTCTTCAGGGAGATTATTATCCAGGATCTTGGTTGAAGGTGGATGAGGAAATCAAAGTGATTGATCCTGAGTTTGCGTTTGTAGGAGACAAAGAATTTGATCTTGGAGTGATGCTCGCTCATATGGATTTGGCGCAGCAATCGGCTGAAAAAATAACTACTATTCTTAAACGATATCGTTTTCCTATTTCATCTGAGTTGCTCTATAAATATAAAGGAGTGGAAATCATGCGCAGACTAATCGGAATTGCCCAATTGCCAATAGAGCTATCTTTGATCCAAAAGAAAGCATTGTTGGATTCTGCCAGAATACTAATCCTAGCCTAATGAAAAATCTGATCTCTATTGCAGCGCTGCTGATATTCTTAGCCTCTTGTAGTAAGGAGAACTCCAAGATGCCCACTACTTTTTCAGACGAATTAGTTCCGGAAACGCAACTGACTGAGCGTCAATTGCACGACAAAATTCTGGGAATGCTGGTCGGTTCTGCCATAGGTGACGCCATGGGTGCTCCCACCGAAATGTGGTCTCGACCGGATATACAACTTGAGTACGGATTTGTGGAAGGCTTGGATTCTATGATCAGAGAAGTTTCTCCTGAAGGAGTCTGGGTGGCAAATTTACCAGCTGGAGGCACTACAGATGATACGAGATGGAAAGTCTTGGCTTCGCACTATTTACTTTCTCAGAAGCAGACGCAACTTGATGCGAAGGATTTTGCCAAGACTATTTTGAAAAGATATGACTCATATACCAAAGATTTTCGAGAGATAAAAACTACGGCTCCCGAACCTTTTGAGGCTGTCACCTTAAAAATGGGCTGGTTGCAGGAATGGGCTAAAGTCAGTCAGCCATTTATAGATGACAATATTGTGGGCTATGCTGATTCTTTGGGCAAATTTTATGGAGGTGAAATGGTATGTGCAGGCTTGCTATATGCGCCATCTCTTGGAGCTTACTTCCCTGGAAACCCAGAAAAGGCGTATCAGGAAGCGTACAAACTTTCGATTTATGATATTGGATATGCGAAAGATATTTCAGCACTAGCTGCTGCAATGACTTCAGCTGGGATGAAACCAACTGCGAGCAAGGAAGATCTTTTGGCTTCATTAAGATTGGATCCTGAGAAGTACTTTGAAAGTAGGCTTGTTGGTAGAACAGCGCATAAAATTCTAAAAAACGCATTGCTTATCGCTTCCCAATCAGCTAAGGTTGACAGTTTGGGCAATCAGTTAAAGTCTGAAACTCCCTCTTTAAATTTTGCTTTCAATGAATTGGATCTCCAACTTCAGGATATGCCATTCCATGCAGGAGAAATATGGCTTCAGACACTTACTGCAATGATTTATTCGGATTTTGATTTCATGGGAACGCTGGTATTTCTAACTAATTTTGGAAGGGACAACGATACTACCTCTGCCATAGCAGGTGGAATTTTGGGAGCGTATTACGGTTTTGACCAACTCCCGGTAAAAGAAAGAGAGCAAGTACTGAAGGTGAATAAGGAAATTCTAGGCACTGACTTGGAGCAGATTGCAAATGAGTTGACAGCGCACATGCTGGGAAGGTAGAAACCTCCCGCTTTAAATAGCTCTCGGCACCAGTAATGAAACTGCCCGCAAAGACACGAACAGGGACGGCGATAAATAATGTCCGTGGAGACACGAACATGGACGAATAATTACTCTTTGAGCAACACTTTTTTAACCCTTAACCCTTAACATCTTAACCATTCGACAAGCTCACTACAGGCCATTATTCGATAAAACTGTCCGTGAAGACACGAACAGGGGCAGCGAATTCTCTGTGCACCTCCATTTTACTCTCTGTGCATCTCTGTGATATTGAATGTACGTGGAGACACGAACATGGACGAATAATTACTCTTTGTGCGCCACATTCTTAACCCTTAACATTTTAACTCTTAACATCTTAACACTTCGACAAGCTCACTGCAGGCCATTATTCGATAAAACTGTCCGTGGAGACACGAACAGGGGCAGCGAATTCTCTGTGCACCTCCATTTTATTTCTCTGTGAATCTCTGTGATATTGAATTTACGTATAGACACGAACATGGGCGAATAATTACTCTTTGTGCGCCACATTCTTAACCCTTAACATTTTAACCCTTAACATCTTAACACTTCGACAAGCTCACTGCAGGCCATTATTCGATAAAACTGTCCGTGAAGACACGAACAGGGGCAGCGAATTTTCTGTGCACCTCCATTTTATTTCTCTGTGAATCTCTGTGATATTGAATGTCCGTGGAGACACGAACATGGACGGCGATAAATAATGTCCGTGGAGACACGAACATGGACGAATAATTACTCTTTGAGCAACACTTTTTTAACCCTTAACCCTTAACATTTAACCCTTAACATCTTAACCATTCGACAAGCTCACTACAGGCCATTATTCGATAAAACTGTCCGTGAAGACACGAACAGGGACGGCAAATTCTCTGTGCACCTCCATTTTACTCTCTGTGCATCTCTGTGGCATAAAATGTCCGTGGAGACACGAACAGGGGCAGCGAATTCTCTGTGCACCTCCATTTTATTTCTCTGTGAATCTCTGTGATATTGAATTTACGTATAGACACGAACATGGGCGAATAATTACTCTTTGTGCGCCACATTCTTAACCCTTAACATTTTAACCCTTAACATCTTAACACTTCGACAAGCTCAATGCAGGCCATTATTCGATAAAACTGTCCGTGAAGACACGAACAGGGGCAGCGAATTCTCTGTGCACCTCCATTTTACTCTCTGTGCATCTCTGTGTCATGAAATGTCCATGGAGACACGAGCAGGGGCGATGAGAAAACACGAACATGGGCGGAGAATTCTCGGTGTATCTCCACTATATTTCTCTGTGCATCTCTGTGACAAAAAAAAACCTGAGCATTGCTACTCAGGGTTCAGATTCGATAACTAGTTGGTTTAGCGATCAAAAAACGATTTTACGGTTTCTTCCTTTGGCATCTGTGATATCGAAGTAAACTGCCTCTGGCGATGCTCCATTCAAAGTATATGCTTTTTGAAATCCTTCTGGTTGATCTACCATCTCTTCAAAAATAAGGTGGTCACCATCACGAGTTTTGATTTTAACCGCTACACCGGCCTCCTCCAAGCCTATTACTGTAAGGTATATGGTATTGAAATCCAACTTTTTGCCATATGCCATCAATGGATAAACTATAGACTCGGTTACAATTTTATCTTTCGTTTCAACAGTGTAAATCACTTCATCTTCTTGGGTAGAGATCTTCACTTGATATTCTCCGCAGGGAAGATTGGTCAAATCGTATGGCACAAGCAATTCGTTTTTCGCTTTCACACTACGCGTATTTAAATATTTCCCATTCATATCCATGATAGAAATCTTAGCTCTGCCTACCCCTTCTTTAAGGCTTACTGAGATCTTTTTATTATTGGCCTTGACGCTGGACATGGCCATCAAATCTTCGTTATCTGCTGCGAAAGAGCCTGTTGCTAAAAGTCCTGCAAGTGCGATAGTTAATAGAGTTTTCATAATAATGTTGGGTTAGAGATGTGTGTTGTGCTTTCTCTACTTGCGAAGCTCATACCAACACATCCAACATAAATTTTGCAAGCCACTATTTAAGATTAGAAAAAAGAAAAAATTAACAACTACACAATATAAAATTTTGCATGATGACTGGGAAATCACAAGATTCCGTATCATTACTGATCGATCCCCTGTTCGAGTGTATTGCAATCGTACAAAAATAGCCTTGGGACTACGATGCCAATTTGATAGAGAAAGGAGGTTATTATGGTAAATTAATTTTTTTAAAATTTGTAATCATTTTCAGGGTAGCACCCTACACAAAAAAACCTGTACGGTACTGTACAGGAGTTGTTCGCCTCACTACATTTTGTTGAATTTTCAGAAACTTTTTATAGGTGAGAGCAATTCTTTATTGAATAGGATCCACCAGAGCTTTTCTCAAATGATCCAAAACTAACTATAAACTCTTCCAAGCTTAATGGTAAGGCTACTACAGTCATCTGTGATCGTTGAACTCATCTTTGAAACAAGGAAATTAACCTGGTTGCTATCCTTGAGTTTGTTTACATCAACCCATTTTTCAGATCATGCGAAAGGCTTTTGACTCTATCCTTGATATTGATATTGCTGATGTCAAGATCACCTGAGGTTGCCCTGAGGAAATCATTTACCGCACCTTGATGCTCAGTGGACTTGCCTTCAGAAAGTGTCACATACCTCATCGTTGACCATAAAACCGTCTTCAATTGCATTTGGCTATCATCGGTCATGTAGTATTCCATAACTATGGTATTGTGATTGTGCCAAATGATCCGGCTAACTATTCTCACCCATTCACCCATCATGGCTGGTTTGACATAAGAAATCGTGTGGTTATAAATCACCCAAGCGGCTTGGTATTTTTTGATGAAATCCATCGCCTCAACTCCATACAACTTTGGCACCTGATCTTCTCTTGCATTGAAGAAATAATCAAAATACTTGGCATTGTTCAGATGCCTCATTGGATCGCAATCCTGAAACCTGATAAGCACTCTGCTTTCTGTGTCTTTGGGGTAATGCTTCTCTGGATTATATTCAAACATGATCTTTACTGGTATACTTGCAATTAAACAATTCCTTACTCGCTATTATTTTTATTCCCGCCGCTTTCAATTCCTGGATTGCCTGGTCACCGTCAGCGGCTGAAAGATTCACCGGTCGGGTGGCATCGGCTATCAAATAAGTTTCGAATCCAAGATTCACGGCATCCAAAGCGGTGAATTTCACGCAGTAGTCCTGAGCCAATCCAGTAATATATAACCTTGAAATTTCTTCTTTTTTGAGGTAATCATTGAGCCCGGTATCTCCCATTTTAGCATTGTCAAAAAATCCTGAATAAGAGTCAACTTCTGCATTCATGCCTTTTTGAAAGATTTTTTCCCATTTACTCTGCTCAAGCTCCTCGCTGAATTTTGTGCCTTCTGTGTTTTGGACGCAGTGATCTGGCCAGAGTATTTGCTGTTGACCTCCCAATTCAATGAATTCACCAACCTGCTTACCAGAATGATTAGAAGCAAAACTTTTATGATTTGCCGGATGAAAATCCTGCGTAGCTATAATTCTATCAAACTGTTGCTGCAACGTATTGATCACAGCTATAATCCGATCACCGTCCTTCACCCCCAACGTACCACCAGGCAAAAAATCTTTTTGAACATCTACTATGAGTAAAGCACTACGTTTCTGATTCATCTTGATTGTCTATTAGTTTTGCTTTTAATACCAAATCCATCCTGAGCTTATGAAGATTCTCTTCCAAACCTACCGGATATAAGTG
>Ga0307487_1000295_pt1 | contig 39993 bp, 33 predicted proteins | sample CBIW12metaG_FD_203665 | JGI IMG/M metagenome (GOLD analysis project Ga0307487, IMG submission 203665) | Sea-ice brine microbial communities from Beaufort Sea near Barrow, Alaska, United States - CBIW 1.2 | ecosystem: Environmental > Aquatic > Marine > Coastal | place: USA: Alaska | collected... | reverse complement strand
TGGTATTCATCCCACGGCAAAAGGTCAGAAGATCCTGGCCGGGAATGTATGGGAGGTTTTGGAACCGATGGTGAGGAAATAGGTTTTTGGACAAGAAAAAAGACGAAAGAACATAGAGAAAAGAGAATAGAAATTAGAAAAAGACTTAGGAACCAAGAGTCAAGTTTCAAGAACCAAGAAAAAAAAGTATTCGTGAATTAGTGGCTAAAAAGCTGAAGCAGGAATCAAGAGTCAGGAACCAAGAAAAAGAATCAAGTTAAAAGTGCCGTTCAAAGCTTTGAACGGCACTTTTAACTTGACAAATATTTAATTCACATCTTATTATTTCCTGCTTCCAATTCTTCCCAAGAAAATCTATTCATCCTTTTATTTGTCTTCCCCCACATTCACCAGGTTTTTCTGAACATTTGCCGGGACGGGTTGATAGGAGGAAAATACCGATTTAAAGGTTGCACGGCCTTTTGTCAGGGATCTTAATTCTGAAGAAAACCCGAACAATTCAGCCTCCGGGGCAATGCATCTTAAAATCTGATAGTTATTGCTATTGTCAATTCCCTGTATTATAGATCTCCTGGTTTGCAACTCTGTCATTACATTCCCTACCATTTCTTCAGGAACGGTCAGGGTCAGTTCCATAGCGGGTTCCAGTAATTTCGGGTTTGCATTCAGGAAGGCTTCCTTGAAAGCATGAGCTCCCGCGATTTTAAAAGAAATATCGTTTGAATCCACAGAATGCATTTTGCCATCGTATACCATCACCCGGATATCCCTGATATAAGAGCCGGTGAGCGGGCCTTTTTCCATAACCTCCAATATTCCTTTCATTATTGAAGGCAGGTACCGCTGGTCTATTACTCCACCAACAATGCAGTTATAAAAAACCAGTTTTCCATCCCAGGGAAGATCGACCTGTTCCTTTCCCCTGAGATTAAATCCTTCGGGTTCTTCCATTCCTTCCAACCAGGGTTCTATTTTCATATGTACCTCGGCAAATTGGCCGGAACCTCCCGATTGTTTTTTGTGCCTGTAATTAGCGGACGAAGATCGTTGTATGGTTTCCCTGAAGGAAATTTTGGGCTTTTCAAATTCCGCTTCAACGCCATAAATATTTTTTAAGATCCAGTCTATGGTTGCAAGGTGTAATTCTCCCTGACAAGCCAGGATCTGTTGCCTGGTCTCATTGGAAAACGAGATGATCACTGTTGGGTCCTGACTGTGAATCTTTCTCAGGGATTCACTCAGCTTTTCCTCATCCTTGGTGTTTATCGCAAATATTGCCCTCCTGATTCTCGGCTGGGGATATTGAATGGGTTTTATTACCACATCAGTTCCTTCTTGGGATAAGGTGTCATTAGTTTCGGTATATTTTAATTTTAAGGAAGCGCCAATATCCCCAACAGTTAATTTTGTAACCTGTTTTCTCTCTTTTCCATCCATGATAAAGAGTTGGTTCAAATTTTCGGTTTCTCCACTTCGGGAATTCACCAGCTTGTCATTTAATTTAACCTCCCCGCTCATCACCTTGAAAAAGGTAACCTGGCCTAAATTGGGCTGATGTACGGTTTTAAAGACAAAAACTGCAGTTGGGGCCTCTTTTTTGGAGGAAATTTCTTTTCCGTTCACACTTTGTTCTGGTTTCAGGTCGGCAGCGGCAGGAGCTACATTATCTATAAAACCCATCAGCCTTCCACTTCCCATATCATTTAACGCCGAAATGCAAAATACGGGGAAGAGCTCATGATTGAGCATCCCGGCTTTAATGCCTTTGCGCAATTCATCTTCATTAAGGCTTCCCTTTTCAAAGAACAACTCCATTAACTCTTCATCATTTTCAGCGGCCTTTTCAACCAGTTCATTATGCAAATTGTCGGCTGTTTCTTTCTGGTCTTTGGGAATTTTAAGTTTTTCGGGCTTTCCGCCTTCCGCAGAAAATTTATACATTTTCATTTTTAAAACATCAACAATACATTGAGCGCCATCAACCTTAAGCGGATACTGGATCTTCACGGCATTGTTCCCCACCAGGTTTTTGATGCTATTAAAGCTTTCTTCAAATTTCACATTGGGATGGTCTATTTGATTAATGACAAAAAGTGTGGGTTTATGATATTTATCGATGTAATTCCAAATGATCTCAGTCCCAACTTCCACTCCGTACTGGCCATTGAGGACGGTTACTACGGTATCGGCAACCCGGATCGATGAAATAACTTCCCCGATGAAATCATCCAGGCCCGGAGTATCGAGGATATTGATCTTGTAGTTTCGCCATTCTGTATGCAGCGGGGTTGCATACACAGAATTTCCTTTTTCATGCTCAATTTCGTGATAATCGGAGGTCGTATTTTTGGCTTCTACCGTTCCACGTCTGTTGATCAGTCCGGCTTCGAACAACATTGTTTCAGCAAGTGTGGTTTTGCCACTGTTATGAGCGCCAACCAAGACCACATTTTTGATGTGTTTATCATCGTAAATTTTCATCTGTTCCTGTTTTTAATGATGTAATTGATAGTAGAAAATAAAAAACCCCGAAGCAGGTAAAAATTAAAATGTTGTTGTGAAGTGGCATTTTTCTAACATTAAGGGTTTCAACGTTTTAAATTTAAGAAATAACTTTTGAAAAAATGTCTGATTTTTGGCTGATTTTCATCATATTTTGAAAAAAAATAAATTTCGACAGTTTATAAGGGGGTTTTATTCCCAATACGATAAAATTTTCATGGAGTTGTCTAAAAAAATAAAGCTTTTCGGTTTTCTTGTATACTGAATGAGTTTGCTAAAATCCAGCATTGAATGAACGCGAAGGATATTAGAAAATAGACAAGGGACAAGACAAAAGAAGTTGTCCTGAATAAACGGATTTACCCAAAGAAAATCTTCCAAATAAATCCGAAAAAATATACAGGAAAACCCTACTTGTAAGATCTTATAAGGAGTTGTAAATTTTAGACAACCATAGGGGGAAATAAGATATAATTTGACGGGATGGTATAAAACTACAATTAAATTAAATTTAACGGGTTGTCACAGCAATAGTTAAGTTATTGGCCTTTTGCCGGGTTTTTTCGTTTTTAAGTTATTTCGTTCTTTCTTCTTTGGCACATTGAGAATTATTATCATTTTTTTCTCTTCCGGGAAAGTTGATTTATTAATGAAATAACTGTTGTCATGAAATCACCGAAAACTTATAATCCATTCGATATTTTTATCGAAAAATTTAATACTGCTACTGAAGGCATAAATGTGGTGGGTAAGATAATTATTGCAATTATCCTTTTTGCTATCGTTTTTGCAATATTTGGGGTTATCCGGTCCATATAGGTAAATGTCCGTTTATCGATTATCTCAGGACTCAATAATTTTTATTGGCACTTTCCGGACACAATTTTATTTTAGATTATAATTTGTTCTTTTTATGATTTAAATCATTCTATTTTAGTGACAAAAATTGGATATTAAAGATTGATAAATACTAATTATAGTAATCAAAAAACTTAAAAATCATGAAATCTGATGCAATTTTAAAAGAACAAATTATGGATGAGCTTGATTGGGAACCAAGTGTTGATTCCACAAGAATTGAGGTTGACGTCAAGGATGGAATTGTAATATTGAGTGGAACTGTTCCCTCTTATATGGAAAAAATTGATGCCGAAAAAGCCGTTAAAAGAGTGGATGGCGTAAAAGCTGTTGTACAAAACATCGAAGTAAAATTAATAAGTGCCTTCATGCGTACTGATGAAGAGATCGCCCAAACTGCCCTTAAAAACATAAAATGGAATACCAATGTGCCGGAGGATGACATTATTCTAAAAGTAGAGAATGGTTGGGTGACCCTGGAAGGTAAAGTTGTATGGAACTATCAAAAAGAACTGGCAAAAAATGCAGTTAAAGGTCTTATAGGAGTAAAAGGTGTAACCAATCTGGTTAAAGTAGAACCAAAAATCCAGCCTGAAAATTTAAAGGAAAAGATCAAAAAAGCCTTTGAGCGAAATGCTACAATTGATGCGGGAAATGTGAGGGTTGAGGTAATTGGGAATAAAGCGATTTTAAAAGGGAATGTTCAATCCTGGGTTGAGAAAAGGCAAGCGGAATTAACTGTATGGTCTGCGCCGGGGATCTTGGAAGTAGAAAATAAATTGGAGATCAAAATTGCTTTACCAGCTTCTTAAAACATTCTTGCAAGAATAATCTAGAAATATTTTTTGGGACGGGACCAAACAAAAACTGGAGGCTTATTGGCCTCCAGTTCAATTATTGAGTTTAAATAACTATTAATATGAAATGAGCATCACGTAAACTCGATGCAAACACCAATGAAGATATGCGAATTACCCCCGATAGCTATCGGGAGACCATTAAAAACAATAAATATCTACATATGAATTAAGATACTTTAATAGTTTTGGCAACTTTGCTTTTTACTCCAGGTTTTTTGTGAAGCACGAGCTTTAAAACCCCATCGTGGTATTCAGCTTTTACATCTTTGGATTCATCTACGGTCTCAGGTAAGCTCATGGATCTTTCAAAGGATCTGTAGCTGAATTCCTTACGAAGGTAACCTTCTTCTTTTTCCTCTGTTTTTTCTTCTTTTTCAGAAGAAATTGTCAAAACTCCATCATCTATCGTGATTTTAAAATCATTTTTGGTAAGCCCGGGAGCTGCCATTTCAATTTTAAAATCATTCTTGGTTTCTTTGATGTTCATTGCAGGAGTTATTTCTGAACCCCCGTTAAAAATCCGGTTTAAATTAAAAAGGCTTTTTTGAGTGTCCATCAGATCTGAAAAGAATGGATCCCTAAGTGATGGAGTGAGCGGATTTTTGAATTTTACTAATGTCATGATTGAAGATTTAAAAGATTAATTTTTTATTTTTGATAGTGTAATTTAGATCATTGATCAACTATTTAAAATGATAAATATCAGGCTTTTAAAATTTTTTGAGGTTACACGCAAGTGAGCCGGATCACTGTAGGAATGACCTGCTGAAACATCATCTATTGTTCTTTTTCTTTCAAGAGGGATCATTGAGGTCAAGTGGTTTGGTGAACATTTCCAGGGTGCCTCCTGCAGAAATAAAAGCGGTATCGGTTCGGTATGTTGTGGTTCATTCAAATCTAGGCAGGCCGCAATAAAAGTTGGGAACGCTGTTTTTTAAATGATCTTAGCCTCCAGCTCAACAGTATATGGAAAAGAAAAATTTAAAACTTCATCACCGGAAAGCCAGTTTTCCCTGTCTTCTTTTTTAAGTACTACGGGCATTCGTTTTTTACTATTGTGAATTTCACTCATTAACTCGTTTGCATCTGTTGTGAGGATAGAGTAGGAGTTAACCAATTCGTCATTTTGAGGATTTTTCCAGGAGGAATAAATCCCTGCAAAAGCAAAAAGTTCCTGATCCTTTGGCGTAATCAAATATTTCTTTATTTCTTTTCCTCTTGGATCTAACCATTGCCATTTGTAATAACCATTTGCAATAACAAGGCAACGATTGATCAAGGAATTGCGATAGGCCGGTTTTTCTTTAAGCGTTTCGATCCTGGCATTAAGTGTCATTTTCCTGATCTTGTCATTTTTTGCCCAAAAGGGGATCAGTCCCCAATTGAACATTTGAATCTCTCCCTGATTTTCATCGGTAATTACGGGCGTTTTCATAAAAGAAAATCCGTTTATTTCATCCATTGGAGTGTAGGATCCAGGTTCTATGAAACGAACCTTGAAAGTGCTTTCAATATCCTTCAATACGGCATTTAATTTAGTTCGGTAGCACATCAGGTTTTTATTAGCTTATGAATTTAAGAAAAACTTCCTTCATTACCTGCCAATTTCTTGTTGATCCTGTTAGCGAAAAATTCGGTCAATAAGCTGGACTTTTTACTCCTATACTTTGAAAACCTTGTCAAATCTGAATTTGTTGTTGACATTCCATTTCTCCGTATAATTAATGGTTATGATCAAATTTGAAGTTTTAGCTCATTTATAAATATGAAAAATATCGGGCCTTAAGAACTCAACAAATCAGTGTATTGATTTGAATTTATGAAGGAGCGGGAATTTTTGAAAGATCCATGGACCCAAATTATTTGGATCTTGATAACGGGAGTTAACCTGGATTCATTGTAGGGAAATGATGACTATAAACTTTCCCAAACAATTGTAAAATCTTTTTAACTACTTTTGGTAAAGGAATAGGATGCTCATTAATTTTACGGCAAAAATATTGGATATGGATAATAATAATATAGTGGGTATTTGGACCATACATAAAGACGGGGTAAAAGGTTCCCCGGAAAACTTCCCCGAGGTACAAATAGACAAGGTTCAACTTTGGGCCACGACAAAGCGTGGGGACCATATTGTATGGGATTGGCCGGTACGTTTTGCTGAAAAGCCGTGGTGTGATGAAGAGCAGGCCGTCAATTTGATACTTGCATTGGCAATTGCACGGGAGCATCAAAACCCAGAAAACCCTGGAGAATTTCCAGACGATATTGACGAACAGACGATCCGGATCATGATGGGAATTATTGATGACAGAACTGAACCAAATGAAGTTGAGTAAAAAATAATTTGCACCATTGGAGCAGTGGCAGATAAAATCAAGAAAAGGGTGTGCATCTTAATTGTGCCGCATTTTTTCTTTTAAAGACCAAGATCATCCATTTTAATGGTTTTTTCGTTTCTTTGGTTTTTAACTTATCCACTTGCTTAATTTATAAATAAGGCCATTTGCTTTATAAAAAGAAAGCTTAAATTGGTTAAAAAAATAACCTTAAAAAACAAAATAATCATGACTAAGACAAAAATTACGGTAAACAATAACGGATCGCTGAGAATAGAAGGGGATTTTGAAATGCTGGACAAATCCGGAAATGCATATGATCTGGGAGGCCGGGACCTGGTATCCCTTTGCCGTTGCGGGCATTCTAAAAACAAACCTTTTTGCGATGGATCTCATAAGGGCAATTTTGAACACGAGGCTGTTGTATTTGCCTTGCCGCCAAAAAAATGATCCGGGTCATAAAAATAAACCGGATCAAATAAAGAAAAATGCAGTACACCCTACATGTGCTGCAATTTTCTTTTTAAAAAGTTAGATCAACCTTTAACCCACTCATTCGAGATCACATAGAATCACGATACAATATTTGGGGAGGTTTTCTCCACTTCAAATCCCGTTCACATAAATTATGGATCTGATTTTACGTTGTTTACAAAGTAAAACAACCCTTGTTCTGCGCTCTACATTGTTTTTGTGGTAAAAGTGTCTCCTGCATGACCAAGCGTTCTTGTAAATACTTCAAAAAGCCCTTGTACAACATAATTTTGTTATAGGTAATTATTCAAATCCCCAATATTTCAAGACCATGACCTATGAAAAGATGCGTTTATCCCGCAACAATTTGGGGTAAAAGATTACATTGCTCTTGATATAACACGTTGGAGCTTATTTAGCTTAAACATTTAGAAAACCAAGCATGAGAACTACACTGAAACGATTATTAGTTTTTGCATTTTTTATAAGTATTGTAAACCATGTTCAATCGCAGGATTCTCTAAGATGGAATTTGACAAATGATGGTGGTATAGAATGGACAGTAAAAGCAAAGGATTCGCACATGGATCATATAGAAATGAGCGGACTTTATTTATCATCAATTGTTCATTATGGAGTTGAAAATGGTAAATTAAAGCAAAAGGTTAATATAATTTTTCCAATGTTAAGGACGATTCCAAATGACACACACGCCAGCCTTGCACATGAAATAGACAATGAAGAATTAGGTCAAATAAGGTTAAATGGAAAGGTTGTAAATGAAGAACCAGATCTATTTTATATCAACAAAGGAATCTTAGGCTATCAATCCAGAACGACCGAGGACATAGAGATTAAACACCAATTATTCCCTTCTACCGACAAGCCGCTATTTATTGATAAGATTGAAATCAACAACCCAACAAACCAATCCATTAAAATAGAACTTCCGAAAATTGAGTTCTCTTATTCAACTGATGCAGATAAAGGGGTGGATGGAGCTTATTCTATAAAAGTAGTATCCAATAAATATGGCAGCTTTGATTTAAATGCCAATGAATCCTTAACTTATGCATTGATTTATTCGGGACGTAAAGATGGTTCCGAAGATCCATATATTTCAACTGATTACGAATTAAATAAGCGCAAAAAGCTAGCAACCGAGACCTTTTCAGATTTGGTGTTTGAATCGCCTAATGATGTCTTAAACAGGGCATTTTCATTTGCAAAACTAAGAGCGGTTGAAAGTATTTTTAATACAAGGGGAGGGTTAATGCATTCTCCTGGTGGCGGTAGATACTATGCAGCCATTTGGGCAAATGATCAGGCCGAATATGCAAATCCATTTTTCCCGTTTCTTGGAAATCTGGAGGGTAATGAATCTGCAATAAATTCATTTCGGCATTTTGCAAGGTTTATAAACGCTGACTACAAACCTATTCCCAGCTCTATTATTGCAGAAGGTATAGATATTTGGAATGGCGCTGGAGACAGGGGTGATATGGCCATGATTGCCTATGGAGCTTCACGGTTTGCATTGGCTTATGGTGATAAAAAAAACGCCCGTGAACTTTGGCCACTAATTGAATGGTGTCTTGAGTACTGTAAAAGAAAGGTAAACGATAATGGTGTAGTAAGCTCTGACAGTGACGAACTGGAAGGGCGTTTCCCTGCAGGTAAAGCAAATTTAAACACCTCTTCATTGTATTATGACGCTTTGATTTCTGCAGTTAGTTTGGGAAAAGAATTGAATATTGAACCCACGATTCTAGACAACTACACCTTGCAGTCCAAGGAATTGGAAAAGTCCATTGAACACTATTTTGGACAAAATGTTTCAGGATTTGAAACCTATAGATATTATAAAGGGAATGACGTTTTGCGAGCCTGGATTTGTACGCCTCTTACTGTAGATATCTTCAAAAGAAGTAAAGGTACTATTGATGCCTTGTTTTCTGATAAACTTTGGACAGAGGATGGATTAGCTTCAGCATCGGGTAGCACTACATTCTGGGACAGGGCCACGCTATACGCTTTGAGAGGTGTGTTTGCGGCCGGTGAGACCAAACGAGCAATGCCTTTCTTTATTCATTATTCTAAAAGACGGTTGTTAGGAGAACATGTTCCATACCCGGTAGAAGCCTACCCAGAAGGAAATCAGAGACATTTGTCAGCTGAAAGTGCTTTATATTGTAGAATAATAACAGAAGGAATTTTCGGGATACGACCAAAAGGTTTTACTTCATTTTCAATTTCACCAAAACTTCCAGAAGGTTGGAATTCAATGGCTTTAAGAAATATAAAAGCCTTTAATCACACTTTTGATATTGAGATAAAAAGAGAAAATAATGAGTTATCAATTAGAGTTTTAAATGAGGACGAAATATATTTAGATACTCAGATAGAAAATAATGAAACCATAAAAGTTCAGTTATGGTAAGATGATGTGACTTGTTCGTTTAAAAAACAAGCTCTAACAAAAAATAAACGCCATTAAAACAGGCGTTTATTAATACCGTTGGCGCACATTTAAAAATCACAAAACCTGTAACCAAATTATTGGTTCGAATATGTTCTAGCACATATGGGCTAATTGATTTTATACCGCCTTTTCAATTCAAAATCCTGAAAAAGAGGCATAAGCTATTCCTAACAACTGAGTATCTAAGATAAATTGCGGTTGAAGTTGAAAACTTGACTGCTTTCAGTTTTAAAATGTTATGCTTAGGGTATAAGAAATTGTATGTTTTTCCCGATAAATTTGTTCTTCTCAAATCGTTTTAGCTTTGCCTCTTTCGAAAAGCAATAAAACCGGCCCACGAGGACTGGTTTTATTGCTTAAAAATCATTCTTGGCTTTTTGAGTAAGCATATACTTTAATTATGCAAACTATTAAATTAAGACTTATTTATAGATCAAGTCAAACCTATCTAGTTTCATAACCTTCTCCCATGCATTCACAAAGTCTTTTATAAATTTTTCTTTTGCATTGTTGCTGCCATAAACTTCGGCCAAGGCTCTCAATTCAGAATTTGAACCAAAGATTAAATCTGCACGAGTAGCCGTGTACTTAACTTTTCCGGTTTTTCTGTCTTTACCTTCAAATTCTTCTTTTGTATCTGAAGTAGCTTTCCACTCAGTGCTCATATCTAAAAGATTAACAAAAAACTCGTTACTTAATACATCTTTACTTGTTGTGAATATTCCGTGTTTAGATCCATTGTAATTAGCATTTAGAGCGCGCATACCACCCACTAAAACAGTCATTTCAGGAGGATTTAGTGTGAGTAATTGAGCTTTGTCAAGCAACAATTCTTCTGTAGATATAGTATATTGGGTTTTTAAATAATTTCGGAAACCATCTGCCATAGGTTCCAGCAATTCAAAAGAAGCTATATCTGTTTGCTCTTGAGTGGCATCCATACGTCCTGGAGTAAATGGTACTTCAGTAGTATAACCTGCATTTGCAGCTGCTTTTTCAACCCCTGCATTACCCGCCAAAACAATCAAGTCGGCCAGTGATACTTTCTTGGCCCCAGATTTAGCATTGAAGTCGATTTGAATTTTTTCAAGCACAGCCAATACTTTTGCCAATTGCTCTGGGTTATTTACTTCCCAATCTTTTTGAGGGGCCAAGCGTATTCTTGCTCCATTAGCACCACCTCTTCTGTCAGACCCCCGGTATGTGGAAGCCGAAGCCCACGCCGTAGAAACCATTTCGCTGATTGATAAACCTGAATTTAAAACCGATGATTTCAAGTTAGCGATATCCTTACTGTTGATCAATTCATGGTTTACAGCGGGGATAGGGTCTTGCCAGATCATATCTTCTGTTGGTGCCTCAGGACCTAAATAAGTAGTCTTTGGCCCCATATCCCTGTGTGTTAACTTGAACCAAGCACGTGCAAAAGCATCGTCAAATGTATCAGGATTTTCATAAAATTTCCTTGATATTTTTTCATAAATAGGATCAAACCTTAACGATAAATCTGTTGTTAGCATAGTAGGATTATGCGTTTTTTCTGAATCAAAAGCATCTGGAACCATCATTTTGGGGTTTTTAGCCTCCCACTGTTGAGCTCCGGCTGGACTTTTTGTCAACTCCCATTCATTTTCAAATAAATTAAAAAAGAATAAATGACTCCATTTCGTAGGTGTAGAAGTCCAAATGACTTCTAGTCCAGAACTAATAGCATCAGCCCCTTTACCTGATTTGTATGTACTCTTCCATCCAAATCCTTGCTCTTCAATACTGGCAGCTTCAGGTTCAGGTCCAACATTGGAAGCGGGTCCTGCACCGTGAGTTTTTCCAAGAGTGTGACCTCCAGCGATAAGGGCTACTGTTTCTTCATCATTCATTCCCATTCTGGCGAAAGTTTCGCGAATATCTTTTGCGGCAAGAACCGGATCAGGATTGCCATTTGGCCCTTCGGGGTTCACATAAATAAGTCCCATTTGCACGGCAGCCAAAGGATTTTCAAGTTCACGCTCACCTTTATACCGCTGATCATCCAACCATTTGGATTCTTTGCCCCAGTATACATCCATATTAGGCTCATAAACATCCTCTCTACCACCTGCAAAACCGATAGTTTTAAAGCCCATCGATTCAAGGGAAACATTACCCGTAAGTATGATTAAGTCGGCCCATGAAATTTTATCACCATATTTTTGTTTAATAGGCCAAATAAGTCGTCTTGCTTTATCCAAATTAACATTATCGGGCCAGCTATTGAGGGGAGCAAAACGTTGCTGCCCAGAACGTGAACCTCCGCGTCCATCACCAGTGCGATAGGTACCCGCACTGTGCCACGCCATTCTAATAAACAAACCACCGTAGTTACCATAATCTGCAGGCCACCAATCTTGTGATTCTGTCAATACTTCACGAATGTCTTTTTTCAGCGCCTCGTAATCAAGACTGTTAAATTCTTCGATATAATTAAAGTCTTCCCCCATAGGATTCGACAAAGAAGAATTTTGACGCAGCATGCTCAGGTTTAACTGATTAGGCCACCAATCGCTATTACTGGTAGCTTTCATATTCGAAATGCTTTTCATAGTAGCTCCTGATGAAGCATCCACCACAGGCGCACTCTTTTCCTTACATGACGTGAATGACGCACTAATGACCAACATCAAGCAGAATAAAATCAAATTTTTCATATACTTGAATTTTTAATTAATAATAATTTTTCATGATATAAAGTTTGTTAAACAATTAAATATATGATAAGTAAAACAACCATAAAATGATATCCGTCAATCAAAAAAATAACATAATATAGCACGGGATTTCTAACTATTAAACAGCCTTGTAGAAATGAGAGGCGTTGTTTTATAAGATTTGTTCATTAACAAAAATCCAGAAATTTCGTTTTAATGATAGGTACAGCAATACATTACGCCCTATTTAAGATGGCTTAGAAGCCAAAGGTACAAGAAGGCACAAAAAGTGGCACGGGAATTCACAGCTCGATCTTTTAAAAAATAGAATAGGGGGGAGCTCACCTGTGATCTCACTTTAAAGGGTAGAAATAAAAAAAGTGACGGTCCCTCAATATGCGGTTCAAAAACTAAATGGATCCAATCTGAGGAAAAGATCGGAAACAAGCTGCTTTGTTATCTGTTTTTCATCAGAAGTAAGTATTGAAGTAGAAAATGATTTCCGGGCCATCGACATCTTTATTAATAGTCTTTATTCGGAAAAAATGGGGATTAAAGTTAAGACATTCTATCCGTTACCCCTGGCCGTGAAGTCTGGGGCAATGGGATTCAAATGGCTTTGGGGCACAGCAGCATAAAAACCATCGAAGGTTACATTCATATTTTGGGTATAAACAGCAAAACTTTAAAAAGCCCCTTTGTTGCCCTGTTTGAATTAGGTATATTAGAGAGTGAATAAAACGACATGCCTTACAAAAGCGATATATCAGCAATAAAATATAAACGACATGTCTGATATAAACATGTTGCCATTAATTTGAAAAAACCTTGAGATTATTATATTTTATTTCAATTCTTTGTGTTAGCACACTTTTAGTTTACTGTAACAGAGACAGTAATAAAACTTCAAAATTGGAGCAGCTGGAAATTTGTCTTGAATCGAAAGCAATCACTTCAAACCAATTCAACCGAAGGAATAAACCTCTATCGGAGTTATTGGCCGAATCTAGGATTGATAAATATAAAATCAATAAATCACGTTTTGTCCAAATTGATTCTCTGACTTTTGATTTAGGTCAAAAGATTGATTATTATCTCCAAATTGTTGGTGAAAAATCAAAAGAAGCAAATAATACGAATTTTTATAAAGCAACTGAAAAATATCTAAATACAATCAAGAATTTGGAATCGAGTATTTCTCCTTTCTTAAGAGCAATAAAGGATACTATTAAAGGAAATGAAGAGGACTTATCTATAGAAGTTAAAGAAAAGGCACTAAAAATAGGTTCTGCGACTACGGAATGGGAAAATGCGGAATCAAAATATCTCGAAGAGAATGGCATTTCACAAATCGTAGTCGATTCCATAATGGAATCGATAAGAAAACGGAAAAACTAATGGCAACAATGTATAACCGCAATTGTGGCCATTGAGGTAAAACAAAAATTAGAATTCAACAAAACATAACCAAATCGGATAAATCCTTATATTAACTACCACAACTGACGGTTATACGAGAACGTTAGCTCTTATTAATAATATTAAAAGGAAATAATCATGAAAAGAACAGAAAACAAAGTTGTCATTGTAACAGGTGGCGCATTAGGAATCGGACGCGAAACATGTCTTTTATTAGCAAAAGAAGGTGCGAAAATCGCCGTAACTGATGTTCTCGACAAAGAAGGTCAAGCCTTAGTTGAAGAAATTAATCAATCTAGTGGAGAAGCAAAATTCTGGCATCTAGATGTTTCAAACGAAAATGAGGTTGAAAAAGTTTATGCCGAAGTAGTCAAAGAATTTGGAAAACTTGACGCGACAGTAAATAATGCAGGAATTGCAGGCGCTGACAAGCCAACTCATGAATTAACTGAAAAAGAATGGGATGCAGTTATGAATGTGAACGTAAAAGGAGTTTTCTTCTGCACTAAACATGCAATTCCTCACATGCAAAAATCAGGTGGCGGAAGCATTGTAAACCTTTCTTCAATTTATGGGTTAGTCGGAGCTGGAGATATACCTCCTTATCATGCTTCAAAAGGTGCAGTTCGATTAATGTCTAAAAATGATGCGTTAATTTATGCAAAAGATAAAATAAGAGTGAACTCTGTACATCCGGGTTTTATTTGGACACCCTTAGTCGAAGAATTAGGTAAAAATAAGCCTGGATTCAGAAAACAGCTTGATAGCCTACATCCGATTGGACATATTGGTGAATCAATAGATATTGCTTATGGAATACTTTATCTTGTATCTGACGAATCAAAATTTGTTACTGGCAGTGAATTAGTTATTGATGGCGGTTATACCTGTAAATAATGAGTTTTAATACAGCAATATATAACACCCTATTTGTAGGTGATAAGAAGCCAAAGGTACAAGAAGGCACAAAAAATGGCACGGAATTTTACAGCGCTATCTTTTAAAAAATAGAATAGGGGGGAGATCACCCGTGATTTCCCCAAAAAGGGTAGGAATAATAAAAGTGACGGTCCTTCAATAAGCTATGCAGGTTTTGTGGATTAATTTTAGGAGTTTGACCTTTAAATTCCTTGAGTGACATAAAAAAATAACTCCCCATACTATTTTGGGAAGTGTTCTCCACTTCAAATCCCGTTCACATAAATTGTGGGTCTGATTTTATTTTTTTTACAAAGTAAAATAACCCTTGTTCTGCAATGTATATTGTTCTTGTGGGACAAGTGTCTCCTGCATGACCAAGCGTCCTTGTGAACAATTCAAAAAGCACTTATGCATCATAATTTTGTTACCGGTAATTATTCAAATCCCCAATATTTCAAGACCATGACCTATGAAAAAGATGCGTTAATCCCCCTGATAACATCAATATTTCGTTACTTTATACTTTATAAAACATGTTGGCCACAAGGCAAGAAAAACCCTGCAACTATGATAAATAAACGGGAAATATGAAAGTAAGAGAAAGCGGAATGCCTGATGAGAAGTTATGGAATGACTTTTTTGATACAGATTTGATTTTATCAGAACTTCATATTAATTCCCAAATAACTGATTTGGTTGAGATTGGCAGTGGATATGGGACTTTTACGATACCGACAGCTCGATTACTGAAAGGAAAATTATTTGCTTTTGATATTGAAAACGAGATGATTGCTAGTTTAAGAGAGAAATTATCCAATCATAAAATTGACAATGTAATCTTGGAACAAAGAGATATTTTGACCCAAACTACAGGGTTAGAAGATAATTCGGTAGACTATGTAATGTTTTTTAATATTCTGCATCATGATTCGCCGACAGCCTTTTTGGACGAATCATTTCGGATTTTAAAGCAAAACGGTAAGATTGGGATTATTCATTGGCGGAGCGATATTTCAACACCACGCGGGCCTGATTTAAGTATAAGACCAAAACCTGAACAGATATTGGAATGGATAGATAAAACTAAATTTCAGATAGACAAAGAACCATTTTTAATAAAACCTTATCATTACGGACTAATTATTTCAAAAAAATAAATCGAACAGAATATGAAAATAGGAATCATTTTGGAAACAAAAGAATTTGAGAAAGCTTGGAATGCTTTTCGATTCGCGGTAACAGCAAAAAAACAAGGACATGAAGTTAAAGTATTTTTAATGGGAGAAGCTGTTGAATGTGAAGGATTGACTCATGAGAAATATAACGTTGACGAACAACTCAAAGCATTTGTGAGTATTGGCGGAGAAATACTTGCTTGTGGGACTTGTTTAAAATCGAGACAACTTAATGAAACCGATGCTTGCCCGATTTCTACAATGTTTGATTGTGTGAATCTTGTTGTTTGGGCCGATAAAACCGTGACTTTTTAAGGAAAGACAAAAATGCCCAGTGGCTAACACGCGGTATAAAATATTGGGTTTTAAGTGGTTATGCAAGCGTTCTGCCCCGCATCAAGTTCAATGTAACCGGACAGGAAAGTAGCCGCAATCCCCATCGATTTTATACCGCCAACCGTTGTAGCTAATGCTAAAACCAAGAAATTGAATGGAAAAAACAGTATTTGAAATTACCAAAATGGACTGTCCTTCAGAGGAAAATTTGATCCGAATGAAATTGGACGGAATTTCAAGTATTGCTAATTTGGATTTCGACATTCCAAACCGAAAATTAACTGTTTTTCACAGTGGACAAATCGACCAAATCGAAAAGTCAGTAATCGAACTGAATTTAGGTGGAAAAAAAATATCAACAGAACAAACCGAGCAAACGGATTTTGAAGAACATACGAACCAACGAAAATTACTTTGGACAGTTCTCGGAATTAACTTTGCATTTTTCATTATTGAAATAGCAACAGGTTTGATTTCCAAATCAATGGGACTTGTTGCGGACAGTTTGGATATGTTGGCTGACTCTTTTGTATACGGAATTAGCCTTTTAGCAGTTGGAGGAACATTAATTAGAAAGAAAAAAATTGCCAAACTTGCTGGATATTTTCAAATTATACTTGCGGTAATTGGATTTTCGGAAATTTTAAGACGTTTTTTCGGGGAAGAGATACTTCCTGATTTTTCGATAATGATAATAGTTTCGACTTTTGCTTTAGTGGCGAACGGATTTTGTTTGTATTTAATGCAAAAATCAAAAAGCAAAGATGAGGCACATATGAAAGCAAGTATGATTTTCACTTCAAATGATGTGATTATTAATTTAGGAGTAATAACAGCAGGACTTTTGGTAAATTGGTTAGACTCGGGAAAACCAGATTTGATTATTGGGGCCATCGTTTTTGTTTTGGTGATTCAGGGAGCATTTAGAATACTGAAATTAAGTAAATAAAAGAAAAAGTACGAGCTACAGCACAATGTATAAAAAATTGCTATTTTTAGGATTAACCAAAGGTTGTTTCGCTTTTGCTACATCTGATTTTCCTGTGGAAAATCCACGCACACAAAACCGCAACTTTCCATACACAAACATGCTGTGTGCTAGCAATAAAAATCATTGAATATAAATGACTGAATACATAAAGACATTAGAAATTGAGTTCGAAAAGAAGAAGGATCCAACCATTGCTTCTGAACAAAAAGCATATATGCGAAATCAATTTGAATTTTATGGGATAAAGTCAACTGCCAGAAGGGAAATTCAAAAACCATTTATGGCAAAGAATTATCTTCCAAATAAAGAAGATCTAAATAATATTGTTACCATACTTTGGCAAAAGCCTCAAAGAGAATATCAGCTCTTTTCTCAAGAGCTTGTTTCCAGGTATGCAAAGATCTTTGAGAAACAAGATATTGAATTACTTGAATATATGGTAACAAATAAATCCTGGTGGGATACAGTTGATTTTGTATCATATAATTTAATGGGACAGTACTTTAAAACATATGTGGCAGAAAGAAAAGCTTGTGTCAATAAATGGCTTGAATCAAATAATATTTGGTTGCAACGTTCGGCATTGTTATTTCAATTAAAATATAAAGAGGATTTAGACACCCATTTATTGAGTTTGGTCATCAATAATTTACTTGGTTCCAAAGAGTTTTTCATTAACAAAGCTATTGGATGGATTTTAAGGGAATATAGCAAGACCAATCCAAAATGGGTTATGGATTTTACAAGTAAAACAGATTTAAGTGCATTAAGTAATAGGGAAGCATTAAGATTATTAAAATAGTATGGAATAAAGCCAGCACATAAGAATGTATAAAAATAATTGTTTGGTTCTGGTCTACTCGGAAAATCCTACGGATTTTCCTCTGGTTCGTTCCATTTTTGCTGAATTAGTTGCTTAACCACGCAACTATTCTTGTAAAAACGGTGGGTAAGTTTAAAACCGAAACTTCATAGAAACCGACAATTTAAAAATGGAGTCCAATAAGCATTTTAAAAACGGGGCAACACCGAAAAACCATAAGAGCAGGAAAAAATAAAACAAGGAAAATACCATGAAAAATTTAATGACATTTATTACACTTTGCCTTTTGACCATTACAACTGTTGAAAGCTATGCGCAAGAAAAATTCACGACTTATGATAATACATATATTGGTAAAACTTTTGACATCAAATTATCCTTAGAAGTGGAAGACCTTTATATTGATGCAATGTCTTTAGATGAACTATACGATAAAGGTGGAATAAGGATCAAGAAAAATCAACACCAGGATTTTTTAAATGCAATGGCAGAGGCAAAAACAAAGTATAAAGAATGGGTGAAAACAGCTAAAGAAAACAATGTTAGGGAGTTGAACAAATCGATGGACATAAAAAGTGAAGTAGGTAGTTATTTTTTATATGGCAGCGAATGGAAATTCCAATTATTGGTAAATTTGACCTTTGACTTTGAAATTTTAGAAAATGAAGGTGAATTAACATACTTACTGATCATTAGAACTGGTGAACTTAAATCTTCAAGTAATGAACATCTTAAAGTTGACGGCTTTTTATTGATATTTTCTTCTGTAGATGAAATTGACGCTTTTACAAATAAAATTTCAAGGCAAAAAATAGACGCTTTTATCGATAAACCTAAAGAAAAAGACTTGTTCAAAGATTAAAAAAAATTGCCCATAACATCGGTCACCGGTAAATAGGGGGTAGACCAATGAAAAGTGATAATTTGGACTTCAACCAACAAAACAACCAAACGGAGAATCCCGATAGCTATCGGGAGCGTCCCTATTCCCGCCACTAGCATTAGCCGAGACCGTTGAAGCCAAATAAAACAAAGCAACCAGAATTCAATAACTTATCGCAACAAATCGGAAATGAAAATATTTGAAACAGAAAGATTGATTATTAAGAGTTTAGAAAACAAGGACCAAGATATTTTTGTTGAATTAAATTCTGACCCTAAAATTATTGACCCAATTCCGCAACCGAGATTTACTGAAAATCAAATATTAGGGAAATTCTCTGAAAGCCTGAATTTGAAAGAAAATTTTTTAGAAAAAGAAAAGTGTGCTTGTGGAATCTTTGAAAAGGAAAATCCTGAAATGATCGGACTCTGTTTGTTCTTGACCAATGACAAGAAAGAAAAGGAATTGGGATACCGATTTAGGGTGGATTATTGGGGAAAAGGATACGGCACAGAAACAACAAAAGGGATGATCGATTATTATTTCAGGGAGTTAAATATTGACAAAGTCACAGCAGACGTAAATATTGCGAATATTGGCTCTGTAAAGATTTTGAACAAGTTTATGAAACCTGTGCGGGAATTTTTTAACGAAAGGGATAATTGCACAGATAGAAGATATGAAATTGATAAAAATAACTGGCTACAACAATCGCACTAATTAATTGCTTGTTCTCGTCCAATCTTAAAATTCTTGCGGTCCCGAGGCTTCGGGGCCAGATTGGTGTGTACCTGCCTACCGGCAGGCAGCCGCAACTACTCATGGCATAACCCTTACCTTTAATCTAAAAAATCGTACTTTTCCAATCAATTGTCTGTAATTTGTTTAATTTAGTGTGCATAAATAAAAAATGCATACAATAATTAATAAAAAAGTATGAAAACAATAATAATACTTCTTTCCTTTTTTTTGAGTGTTATATCATATGCACAAATGAAAGTAGATGATGTAAAAACCTTTAGCCTGGAGAACGGAATGAAATTTTTGGTTGTGGAAGATTTTTCCATTCCCAATGCAAACATGTACCTATTTTACAAAGTAGGGAGTAGAAATGAATATCAGGGAATAACCGGGTTGTCCCACTTTTTTGAACATATGATGTTTAACGGAGCTGAAAAATACGGTCCCAAGGTTTTTGACCAGGTCATGGAATTTAATGGCGGGGCGAACAATGCCTATACGACGGAAGACCTAACGGTATATACAGACTGGTTTCCCGCATCTTCCGCCGAAGCTATTTTCGATCTTGAAGGAGATCGAATTTCCAGTTTGAGCATAGATCCCGAAATGGTTGAAAGTGAAAGAGGGGTTGTTTTAAGTGAACGAAGAACTGGTTTGGAAAATTCCCCCTGGAGAAATATCATTCAATCTGTACAGGCTACCGCGTTTAATGAACACCCTTACCATTGGCCCGTAATAGGCTATGAAGACGATATGAAAAACTGGACTCAAGGAGATCTGGAAAGGTATTTTAAAACCTACTACGCTCCCAACAATTGTGTGGTTGTAGTTTCAGGTGCCATGAAATTTGAAGAAGTAAAGAGATTGGCGGAAAAATATTTGGGACCAATTCCCGAACAAGCCGCACCACCAAAAATTCATATCAAAGAACCTAAACAAACCGGGGAGCGAAGGATAACGGTTCAAAAAGATGTTGCCAATCCGTATTTAGTGATAGGATATCATGTTCCCGAAGCAAAACATAAAGATTATTATGCCTTGAGTATTTTGAGCTCAATTCTATCAAGTGGAAAATCATCGAGACTGTACGCATCCCTGGTTGATGAAAAACAATTGTCGACGATGGTTTCAACATCCTACGATGAAACTTTCGATCCAAATCTTTTCTATTTTTATACCTCCGCAAATAAGGATGTGGATGAAGTTGATATAGAAATGGCCATCTACGAAGAGCTGGAAAAAATAAAAACCACCGGGATTACCGAGAAGGAATTACAAAAAATCAAGAACCAGAAATTAATGGAGTTTTATGGACAAATAGAAACCATTAATGGGAAATCGAACAATCTAGGGACCTACGAATTGTTCTTTGGAGATTATAAAGAAATGTTCGAAGCTCCGGATAACTTTGATAAAGTCACTATAGCCGATGTTCAAAATGTCGCAAACAAGTATTTCAAAAAAAGTAACCGGACCGTCGGTGTGCTAAAAACCAATGTAGAAGATTAATATTATGGCTAGAATCAAAACAATACTTCTCTTCATCAGCTTTTTAGGGATAGCAAGTACCGGAGTATACGCCCAAAATTATACCCTACCCGAGTTTGTCACTTTCAAATTGGATAACGGACTCAGCATTTATCTGATGGAACAGCACGATGTGCCACTAATAAGTGTTTCCGCGATTTTACCTGCAGGAGCCATCTATGATGATACCCAATCCGGATTGGCAGGTTTAACTGCTTCGGCATTAAAACATGGAACCAAAAATTACAGCAAATCCAAGATCGATGAGACCCTGGATTTTTTGGGTGCCAGCGTAAATGTTTCTGCCTCCAAAGAATATGCTGCATTATCATCAAAGTTTGCTGCTAAAGACAAGGATAGTGTCATGCCGATTATCAAGGAATTGTTACGGGATCCTATTTTTGACGAGGATGAATTTGACAAAGAAAAAAGTAGATTATTGGTGGAGCTTGAGCGGGCAAAAGAAAGTCCCAGATCGGTAATAGGAGGTTATTTTCAACAACTGCTGTACGGGAATCACGTATATGGCAATCTTGTGTCTGGAACCCAAGCAACGGTGGAGGGTATTACGATCAACGACGTCAAAAACTTTTATTCTGCCAATTATGTTCCAGATGGGGCGGCCATTAGTGTGGTCGGTGATTTTGATTCCGGTGAAATGAAGAAAATGCTCACTTCTTTCTTCTCAAATTGGAAAAAAGGGACCATCACTTCAAAAAACCTGGCAGCACGACCTATTCAAAAACCTGTTGCCGGAAAAGTCCTGTTGATCAATAAAGACGATGCAAAGGAAACCACCTTCTATATTGGTGGTCCGGGGGTCGCCAGGAACAACAAGGATATTGTAGCTATCCAGGTGGTCAACACACTTTTTGGGGGCCGGTTTACTTCTATGTTAAATGAAGAGCTGCGTACCAATTCTGGTTTGACCTATGGAGCGGGAAGTAGGTTTACCAATTATAAATATGGAGGCTCTTTTTATATCAGCACTTTTACGGCAAATGAAACCACCGAAGAGGCCATGGATTTGGCACTCGATGTTGTCCATAGATTACATACCGCTGGAATAGACGATAAATTATTGACTTCAGCAAAGAATTATGTCAAAGGACAATTTCCTCCACGATATGAAACCATTGAACAATTGGCCGATCTCTTGATCGAGATGTACTGGTATGATTTTGACGAAACATTTATCAACGACTTTGAGAAGAATGTTGATGGATTAACGCTGGAAAAGGCAAATAAAATTATAGCCACCTATTTTCCAAAAGATCAACATCAGTTTGTTTTGATCGGGAAAGCTTCGGAAATCAGGACCATTGCTGCTAAATATGGCCCGGTTAAAGAAGTTGATATTAAAGATTAAGGCTCAACTATAACAGGGAGAAAAATTCCCGGCAGGAACTCAAAGGTTGAGACTTTGCGGAGTGGGATTTTAGACCTTTTAATGAATCATTTCAGCGTCCATATTCTATGCTACTTGGGATAACCAAGACCGCTAGCTGTAATTTAATTCCAGGATTTTCATTCAAAAGGTGCAATTCATAAAAATTGGACTAACTTTAAGGTAGGAATAGGTTGATAATCAACTAACCAAAACCAATTCATAACAAACAATTATGGAAAATATTTCGATTAATAATCTCATTGAATTTACAAGAAAATCAGAGGTTTCAAAACAAACCTTTGTAAATAATTTAAAAAAAGATAAACAATCAGAAAACGTTTCAGGTGGTGATTACTGGATTAGTTCTTTAAGTACAATTAGCAATGTTTTTAAAACAGGTGAATCCAATCTCTTAGATCAGAAAAAAGAAATTTTACAGGATGAAATTAATGCTTCTCATGTGAAAACCACAAAAACAATGTTTCAAAGAAATATTGATATACTTCACAATTTTGAGGATTACGATTTGGTAAATATTAAACCGGACGTAGATTTTGAGCTTCATAAAAAACCAGATGATAAATCTTTAATAATCATTAATGGTCTACCTGTTCAAGCAATACCCCATCACGTATTTTCATTTCCAAATGGAGAAATTGAAGAAATTGGAGCTGTATGGTTTATTGCTGAACTAGAAGGTTTTAGTCAAAGTGAGCTGGGAATGTTTACCGATATTATGTGGAGATATTTGAACAAACATTTTTCAAAAGATTTCGTTGTAAACCCATATTATTGTAATGCAGTGGACGTAATGAATGGTACAGAGGTTTCATATACCCAACTAATAAAAGGCGAAGTACCAGTTTTATTGGAAAAAACCATAAATGAAATAAACGCGATTTGAACAAATTAAACTTCCGCTAACAGGGGTTAATCGCAAATAGCGGGTATTCCAGTGAAAATTGATATTTTGGTCATCAAGTAACGAACAACCGAGCCGACAATCCCGATAGCTATCGGGAGCGACCCTACTCCCGTTACTTGTGGTAACCAAGACCGTCAGACTGTCTAAAAACCTAGAAGTAGAGGAAGAAAATGATTATGATGATTTATCTTTTTGAACTTAATAATATATCAATTACATTTTCATAAATAAATATAGTTATGGTTTTTAAAATTTTGGAGAAATACAAAAACTCGGGAACTGTTTTTATAAGTTCTGAAGATAATCTTAGAAAGCAAACAGCTCATATTCCTGATGCTCCAGGAGTTTATCTTTTCTTTGAGGAAAATGGAGCAAAAAATGGCAGCCTTAAGTATATTGGAGCCTCAGGTAGTATCGATCAAAAGGGAAAGTTTAAGGATCAACTTATGCGGAAGCGTTTAAATAATAAAATGAACTCAAAATTCTCTCGCGCCCAATTTTTTAAACAGTATTTTCAGCAGAATAAATGCGACCTAATAAGAATCGATTGGTATGTCACATATGATGAAGATAATCTGGATTTACCAAAATATGTAGAAGCTTTGCTTTTTCAAAAATATTACAGCCTCTTAGGACAATTACCAGAGTGGAATAACAATTTTTAGTATAATCAATTATGGAAGAACCTTTTAAACCTTTAAGCTTATCAATAAAAGAATTATTTGGGAATACAGATTCTCTATATAAAATTCCACAATATCAGAGACCTTATAAATGGGAAGATGATCAAATAGATAAGTTATGGGATGACATTTATGATGCTTTCCAAAATGGGGAAGACAATTATTTTTTGGGATCAATAATAACAGCTAAACCAAGGGATGACGAAAAGTCGGCTTATGTAGATGTGGTGGATGGCCAGCAACGTTTAACAACATTAATGATTTTGTTCTGTGTTGTTAGAGATTTATATCCTAATTTAAATGAAGATTCTTCCGCTGAAAATCCTTTTGCAGTAGATATTGAAACAATTAAATCATCTATAGCTTTATTTGGTAGATCTATGCGACTAAAATTATTTACGCATAGACAGCATCAAAGCGATTTTGAAAATTTGATCCTAAATGGTGATACTAATGTTCTAACCAAACCTTATAGATATCAAATTCGAACTGATGAAGAGCCAAAATTTAAATTCATAAATACCGCAGTTATTTTCAGAAATAAGCTCCTTGATCTAGGGCGTGAAGAAGCAGAGAGATTCATAAATTATTTATTTAATGAGGTTAAAATAATTAGAATTGATTGTAAGAACCGGGGATTTGCAATTAAATTATTTCAGGTTTTAAACGATCGTGGAATGGACCTTACCGCAGCAGATTTAATAAAGAGTTTTTTATTAGAAAAACTGTATTCCAGACATAAGGAGGATCAAGATACTTCTAAAATTAAGGAAGAGCAGTTTATTTCAGATTGGCGGGAAATGGAACAAACAGTAAAACAATCTGATTTAAGTATGAACGATTTATTCATTATCTATGAGTATCATTTTCTGGGTCAGAATCCTAAAAAATCTCTATATGATGAACTTCAAAATGCTTTTAAGGATAGTGATCCAAATTTAGTTGTTAGCGATATTAAATGTTTTGCAAATACCTACTATGAACAAATCTATGAGAAACCTAGTAAAATGATTTATTCCTTCTGGTATATAAGATGGAATATGTATTGGAAAAGCATTTTACTTACTGCTTTACATACAAATTATTCCGATTACGAAACTCTACAAAAAGAGCTTCGTCGTTTTTATTACTTATATTGGATTGCGGGGAAAACATTATCTCAAATAAAACAAACTTCTTTCAATTTGATAAAGTGGGTTAAAGAGGAAAAATCTATTGAAGAAATTAAACAAGCACTGAATGAGAAACTTGAAAGTGATAAAATTATTGAATTAGCAAAGAGAAGCCTAACTTCTGAACAGGTGGCTTCTGAACCTTGGATCAAACCTCTTCTTTTGCTTATGGAATATAATGTTACCGATCAAAGTAAACTGGGAAGGATCTTTCTTAATAAATATGTTCATCTGGAGCATATATTACCGGTTAAATACGAAAAATTTGAGGAATGGAACCATATTAGTAAAGAAGTAGCTAATAAATGGTTAAATACTGTAGGTAATTTGACTTTATTGGGTGGAGCAAAAAATATAGAAGCCAGTAATAATCCATTTTCTATTAAAATGGAGGTTTATAAAGGAAAAGGAAAATACCAGGACAAAAATGAAAAAATTACAGCGTTTCTTATAACCCACCAAATAGTGGAGGATTTTAGGAACGGGAAATATGACCAACAATGGAATGAACAGGCAATGAAAGATAGATGGGAATGGTTTTTTTCTGAGGTTGAGGAAATTTTAAATATTGATTGTTCTCATATTATTGAAAAACACCAGACCCAATTGGTATAATTTAATATTCTAACCTCACAAATTGACAAAAATCTCTGAGTACGAAATAGAACTACTGGCTATTGAGAAACTTGGATCGCAGGGAACCATATATATATGATTCCGAAGTAGCCCCTGATGGCGATTCTCCTGAACGTACCAATCACGAGGAAGTATTATTGCTTTTCTAATACGGCCAAACATGAACGCCCTGTTGACTGAACCAGTTCTTTGCCGGAATGCCTGTTATGGAGATTTTTAACAGGTTTGGTTTATCTGTCTTAATCCAGGCTTACAAAGCCATTTTAAGGGCGTTATACCCAACTGACCCAGTAAACCTTAATTTTTGTTTTAATCCCAATTTTAAAAAGCTTATTTTCGTTCATAATTGGCAGTAAACTTAGGGTTTTAGACAGAATGCCGTTAGCAAAAATCAAAAAAAATGATCGAAACGAAAGAAATCACTGACTCACAGAGAGATAAGATACTTGGAATAATAGAAAATCATTTTAATGATTTAAAGTCTAAAGAAATAGCACCCGCTAAATTAACTCGAACACTTGCTGCTTTTGCTAATTCCGTGGGAGGTGATTTATATTTAGGTATTCGAGAAAAGGATGCCAATGGCATTCAAAATAGAACTTGGATAGGATTCAATGATGAAGAAGAAGCCAATTCTCACATTCAGGTTTTTGAAGAACTATTTCCGTTAAGTAATCAATATTCTTATACCTTTCTCTCACATTCAAATGAAAATGGATTAATCCTTCATATATCAGTAAAAAAGAATTTAGCTATAGTAAAAGCCTCAAATGGGGTTGTATACAAAAGAAGGTCTTCACAAAACTTGCCAGTTACTTCTGATGAGGCACTAAAAAGACTGGAACTTGACAAAGGAATTTCCTCTTTTGAAGACAATACAGTAAACGTTCCTATTGATTTTGTCACCGATTCGTTAGCTGTTTTTCAGTTTATGGCTGAAGTAATTCCAACAGCAGAACCAGAACAATGGTTACGAAAACAGCTATTAATAAGAAATAATTTACCAACAGTGGCTTCTGTTATGTTGTATTCAGATACTCCTCAAGCAGCTCTTCCCAAACAAAGCGGAATTAAAATTTACAGATATAAAACTAAAGCTGACGAAGGAACGAGAGAAACACTTGATTTTGTTCCTCAATCCATTGAAGGTTCAGCTTATAATCAGGTATATGAAGCTGTTCAAGCAACCAAAGAAATCATTGAGAAGGGAAAAGTATTAAAAGAAACAGGTTTGGAAGATTTAAAATATCCGGTAAAAGCTCTTCATGAAATTATTACTAATGCCGTTCTACATAGGGATTATAGTATTGCCTCTGATATTCATATCAGGGTTTTTGATAATAGAGTAGAAGTAATAAGTCCAGGTTCTTTGCCAGGACATGTAACTGTATCCAATATTCTTGAAGAGCAGTTTGCTAGAAATGGAAACATGGTGCGATTAATAAATAAGTTTCCAAATCCTCCAAATCAAGATGTAGGAGAAGGTTTAAATACAGCATTTAATGAGATTGCTGAATTGAAACTAAAAAGACCCGAAATTATAGAGTTGGAACATAGTGTTAAAGTAATTATTAAACACGAAGTTCTTGCATCCCCGGAAAAGGTAATTATGGAATATCTAGAAAACAATTACGAAATACATAATAGCACTGCGAGAGAATTGACTGGTGTTAAATCGGCAGATATTATTAAAACGCATTTTTACAGATTAAAAGAACGGGGATTAATAGAAATGAATCCTGATCCAAACAAACGGGGCAAAAACTCGACATGGATATTAAAAAAGTAAAAAAAGCTTGCTAACACCGGTTACCAGCAAATAGCAGACAATCGAGTAAAAAGTGATATTTTAGACCTCAAGTAACAAACAACAAAAACGACAAGAAAGCGGCCCTAATCCAGCAACTTGTGATAACCGGGACCGTTGTATACCATTAAAAGAAATAGAGAACATTAGAAGATATAGGAATTGTATAAATGCGTATAGTAATAAATAACCATTAATGACCGAACAAAAAGCAAAATTAGAACAACAACTCTGGAACATCGCCAATACCCTTCGTGGTAAAATGGATGCCGATGATTTTAGAGATTACATATTAGGCTTCATTTTCTATAAGTACCTGAGTACCAAAATGGATTTGTATGCCAACCGCATACTAAAACCAGACGGAATCACCTTTCAGCAAGTAGAAGGCCATGCACAAGAAGCTGCTTTTCTGGAAGCCATTAAAGATGCTGCACTAGACAAATTAGGCTACTTCTTATTACCATCAGAACTGTTTAGCGAACTTGCGCGACGTGGAAACGCAGGCGGAAAGCACCAATTTATTTTGGGAGATTTAGCTAAAGTACTTACCCACATAGAGCAAAGTACCATGGGTACTGAGAGTGAAGATGATTTTGGGAACCTGTTTGCCGATTTAGATTTATCGAGCCATAAACTTGGTAAATCTGAAAACGATAAAAACGAGCTCATTGTAAAAGTACTCTCGCATTTAGATGAGATTGATTTCGATTTAGAAAATACCGAAAGCGATGTACTGGGCGATGCTTACGAATATTTGATTGGGAAATTTGCCAGTGGCGCTGGAAAAAAAGCAGGAGAGTTTTATACCCCACAGCAAGTATCTAATGTGCTCGCACAATTGGTAACCGTGGGTAAAGACAGACTAAAATCGGTGTACGATCCTACTTGTGGTTCAGGCTCCTTGTTATTGCGCGTAGCCAAACAAGTAAAAGAAGTAAGTGCGTTTTACGGACAAGAAATGAACCCGACAACGTACAACTTGTGCCGCATGAACATGATCATGCACGATGTGCATTACAAACGTTTCGACATTAAAAATGAAGATACCCTAGAGCGTCCACAACATATAGACCAACGTTTTGAAGCCATTGTAGCCAATCCTCCATTCTCTGCCAAGTGGAGCGCAAGCCCCTTGTTTATGAGTGACGATCGTTTTTCTAACTACGGAAAACTAGCACCAAGCTCTAAGGCCGATTTTGCCTTTGTGCAACACATGGTACATCAGTTGGCCGATAACGGAACCATGGCCGTAGTGCTACCACACGGTGTATTGTTTAGAGGAGCAGCCGAAGGGCACATTCGTAAGTACCTCATAGAAGACTGCAACTACCTGGATGCCGTAATAGGTTTGCCAGCCAACATCTTTTACGGTACTAGCATTCCTACCTGTATTTTGGTACTAAAAAAGGAAAGAGTTCATGAAGACAACATCTTGTTTATAGATGCCAGCCAGCATTTTGAGAAAGTAAAAACTCAAAACTACTTGCGTGAGGAAGACATCAATAAACTAATTGATACCTACAAAAACCGAACTGCCGAAGACAAATACAGCCATGTAGCCACACTGCAAGAAGTAGAAGAAAACGACTACAATCTAAACATACCACGCTATGTAGATACCTTCGAAGAAGAAGAGCCCGTAGACCTGGCAACCGTTTCTAACGAGCTCAAAGCCATAGATACAGACATGGCCACTACCGATGCCACCATAGCCAATTACTGTAACCAATTAGGAATAGACACACCTTTTTAATGGAGATATTAAAATATTTATTATTAGGGCACGCCCTGCAGCCTTTGCTGAGCCCAGACGAAGCAGGTCAGGCTATCTCTACTCGCTATCCCGAAAAAATCGGGATGAGCTTAAACAAATGCCTTAATCCTTCGTGCAACTTATGAATAACGCAACAGCACATATCGAAACCGTAAAGCGCTCTGCTGAGCGAAGTCGAAGTAAACTCATTCCCGCATTACGATTCAAGGAGTTTGAGGGAGAGTGGAATGAAGTTAGACTTATTGAGATAGTAAAAATCATGACTGATTATGTTTCTTCTGGAAGTTTTGAGTCTTTAAGAAATAATGTTATTGTCTACGATGACCTGAATTATGCGGTATACGTTAGATTAACAGATTTACGACATTCTTTGAAACATAAATCTTTAAAGTATGTTGATAAGGCGAGTTATGAGTTTTTATCAAAGTCTAATTTACATGGAGGAGAGCTACTAATAGCAAATATAGGCGCCAAGGTAGGAGATGTTTTTATGATGCCTTTTGATTTTGGAAAAGCTACTATAGCTCCAAATATGGTAGTTATAAGAGAAAATAAAAGCAAATTTGTTTCTAGCTTTTTGTTTTTTGTTTTTAATTCATTCGGTGGTAGGAAGGCAATTAATACCGCTATTAGTGGTAGTGGTCAACCAAAATTGAGTAAAACTGATTTTAAAAAAATAAAATTAAGTATTACAACCCTCCCCGAACAACAAAAAATAGCTTCCTTTTTAAGTGTGGTAGATGAAAAAATACAACAGCTCACCAAAACAAAGCAACTCCTGGAGCAATACAAAAAAGGCGTAATGCAACAACTCTTCTCAAGCCAACTCCGCTTCAAAGACGAAAATGGGAACGCGTATCCGGAGTGGGAATGGGTTGGTGGAAATGAATTGTTTGATAACATTTCTGATAAAAAGCACAATTCAGATTTGCCAATATTAGCTATTACGCAAGATCAAGGTGCAATTCCAAGAGAGTTGATTAACTATCAAATGACCGTTACTGAGAAAAGTGTTGCGAGTTATAAAGTTGTACAAATTGGAGATTTTGTTATAAGCCTAAGAACTTTTCAAGGAGGTATTGAGTTTTCAGATTATCATGGAATTTGTAGCCCTGCTTACATTATTCTTAGACCAAGTTCTGATGATGTTGATAGAACATTTTACAAGTTCTACTTGAAAACATCAAATTATATAAAACAATTGCAAAAGAACTTAGAAGGAATAAGAGATGGAAAAATGATTAGCTACAAGTACTTCTCAGAAATAAAAATACCTTTCCCGTCTCATCCAGAACAACAAAAAATCGCAACCTACTTATCCAGTATCGATAACAAAATAGAAGCAGTAAAGAATCAAATAACCCAAACCCAAACCTTTAAAAAAGGGCTGTTGCAGCAAATGTTTGTGTAAAATGTATTTAAGAGCATAAATTAAAAAGCAACTCTCCGGAAATTCAGGATGGTTCACAATAAAAATGACAAAAGATAACCAAATAGAAATCTATAAATCTGAGGATAATCAAATTGAAATTCAGGTTCAATTGGATAATGAAACAGTTTGGTTAAATCAAGAACAGTTAACACAACTATTTGGTAGAGACAGAACGGTTGTTGGGAGACATATTCGTAATATTTTTAAAGAAGGTGAATTAAGTGAAAAAGAGGTATGTGCAGATTTTGCACAGACCACTCAACATGGTGCTATAAAAGGAAAAACACAATCTAAAAATGTACGACATTATAATTTAGATGTTGTTATCTCTGTCGGTTACAGGGTAAAATCAGCAGAAGGCACCCAGTTTAGAAAATGGGCCAATAGCGTCTTAAAAGACTATTTAGTGCAAGGCTATGCCATTAATAAAAAACAATTACAGCAAAAAACAGAACAATTAGAGTCACTAAAAAAAGTAGTCGCACTACAAGAAAAGGTACTCACAGATTATGCATTAGATACTTCAGAAACTCAAGGTTTAATACATGTTATAAGTCAATACAGTAAAGCACTGGATATACTTGATGATTACGATCATCAGCGTTTAGAAATTCCTAAATCAAAGCATAAGGAAGTTTTCAGGATTAGTTATGATGAGGCAAGAAAAGCTATTGATGAATTAGGAAAACAAACACATTTTAAAGGATTATTTGGAAAAGAAAAAGACGACTCATTTAAAGGCTCGTTAGGCAATATTTATCAAACGTTTGACGGCAAAGACTTATATCCGTTTTTAGAAGAAAAAGCAGGGCATTTACTCTATTTTGTAGTTAAGAATCACTCATTTACAGATGGTAATAAAAGAATAGCCGCATTTTTATTTGTTTGGTTCCTGGAACGAAACAAATTACTCTTTAACCAACAAGGATTTAAACGTATAAGTGATAATACCTTGGTGGCATTAACACTAATGATTGCGGAAAGCCATCCAAATGATAAGGATATGATGATTAAGGTTACAACGAATCTTTTAATTGAAAATTAGGTATGATGAAACAGCCAGAAGCTCTATTAGAACATAACTTTATTCAACAATTAATTAGGTTGGGTTATACATCTGTTAAAATTAATGACGGAGATGCTTTGGTTTCTAATTTAAAATCACAATTAGAGACTTTTAATAAAACAAGCTATACCCATAAAGAGTTTGATGGTATTCTCAACCACTTAGCAAAAGGAAATGTATTTGAAAAAGCCAAAACCCTAAGAGATCGTTTTAGTTTTACCCGTGATGATTCGACAGGCTCACCTGGAGAAATAGTCTACGTACGTTTTTTTGATTCAGAAAATTGGAACAACAACTCATTTCAGGTTACCAATCAAGTGACCCAAGAAGGCAGTTTTAAAAATAGATACGATGTTACCCTTTTGGTCAACGGTTTGCCACTCGTCCAAATAGAACTCAAACGCAGAGGTATTGAAATTAAGGAGGCTTTTAATCAAATAAACCGCTATCAATTGCATTCATTTTGGTCAAACCATGGTTTGTTTCAATATGTACAACTCTTTGTCATTAGCAATGGCGGTAACACCAAATATTTAGCCAATAACAAACTGCAATCTGTTAAGCAAACTTTCTTTTGGGCAGACGAAAAAAATAAAAACCTTACCGAGCTCACCTATTTTGCTTCCGAGTTTCTAAACCCAGACCATTTGGGTAAAATGATCGCAAATTATATTGTCATTAACGAAACGCACAAGAACATGATGGTGCTGCGTCCGTATCAATACTTTGCTGCCGAAGCCATCATCAAACAAGTAAAATCAAATACTGAGAATGGTTATATCTGGCATACTACGGGTTCAGGTAAAACCTTAACCTCCTTTAAGGCAAGCCAGATTTTAATGGAAGTGCCAGAAGTGTATAAAGTGGTGTTTGTGGTAGACCGTAAAGATTTAGATTACCAAACCATGAAGGAGTTCAATGCCTTTAAAGAGGGCAGTGTAGACTCTACAGCTAACACCAATAGTTTGGTCAATCAGTTTCTTGGAAAGTTTAAAGATAAAAAAGGGGTACGTAAAGATTCAGACTTGATCATTACCACCATTCAGAAATTAAACAATGCCATTTCGGGGCATTACCGCAACCAATTAGAGCATTTAAAAAACGAACGTTTTGTGTTCATCTTTGATGAGTGCCATCGCAGTCAGTTTGGCGATACCCATGCAAGAATCACAGAATTCTTTTCTGAGAGTCAGCTCTTTGGTTTTACGGGAACACCCATCTTTGCAGATAATGCATCTAAAAACGATTTAGGCAAACGTACCACCAAAGATTTATTTGATAGCTGTTTGCACAAATACGTCATTACAGATGCCATTCGGGACGAGAATGTACTTCGTTTTGGTATTGAATATGTGGGTAAATATAAAAACAAGAGCAATGCCTTTTTCGATATAGAAGTGGAGGATATCGATAAAAAAGAGGTTTTTGATGACCCAAAACGGCTTTCTAAAATTGCAGATTACATCATCGCGCTGCATTCGCAAAAAACCTTTAACAAAGACTACTCTGCTTTATTTGCTGTGAGCAGTATAGACAATGCCATTAAATATTACGACATCTTTCAGCAAAAGAAAGAAGCCGGAGAACACGATTTACGCATTGCTACCATATTTACCTATGGTGCTAATGAAGACAATGCCTTTGCCCAGGACTTTCTTCCAGATGATGAGTTTCTAAAGGTAGCAGAACCTAAATCCAAATATCAATTAAGCCATACGAGAGACAAACTAGAAAGATATATTGGAGATTACAATACAATGTATAATACCAGTTTTACCACTAAAGACCAACAACAATTCGAGAATTACTTTAAAGATATCAGCAAGCGTTTAAAAGAACGCGAAAAAGCAAGCTTTAATGAAGACAAGGATCGATTAGACATTGTTATTGTAGTGAATATGATGCTGACTGGTTTTGATGCCAAAAAAGTAAACACGCTTTACGTAGATAAGAATTTAAAGCAACACGGATTAATACAAGCCTTCTCACGTACCAATAGAATTTTAGGCGAACAGAAGTCGCAAGGAAACATATTGTGCTTCCGTAATCTTAAAAACGCCACTGACGATGCCATTACATTGTTTTCTAACAAGGATGCCATAGAAGTGGTGACGATGCCAGATTACGAAGCAATCGCAGAGAAATTTGATGTGGCTCTTAAAAACTTACGAGAGATAGCACCAACCTACCAAAGCGTAAACGATTTAGAAAGTGAGGATGATGAGGCCGCTTTTGTACAAGCCTTTAGAAAGTTGCTGCGAAACATGAACGTATTGCAAGCGTACACCGCTTTTAATTGGGATGATTTGCCAATCGACGAGCAAGAGTTTGAAGATTATAAAGGCAAGTACCTCGATTTGTACGAAAAGGTAAAACGAGATACTGCCAAAGAAAAAACATCTATTCTCGATGATATTGATTTTGAATTAGAATTGATACACAGAGACAGAATTAATGTTGCTTATATTTTAAAATTACTGGCAAAACTTAAAGACGCTAATTCAACGGAAGCTCAGGCACAGAAAAAAGCGATTATTGATTTGTTAGGTGGGGATATTAAGTTGCGAAGCAAACGAGAACTTATTGAAAAATTTATTGAAGAAAACCTCCCTCATATTTTAGATGAAGATGCTATAGAAGAAGAGTTTGAGCAATACTGGCAAGACCAAAAAGTATTGGCATTAGGTAAGCTTTGTGAAGAAGAGCATTTGGATAAAGCCCAGTTTAAAGCGCTAATTGATGCCTATATTTATAGTGGACAAGAACCAATTCGTGATGAGGTTTTTAAATGTTTGGACAACAGACCAAGTATCCTAAAAGCACGAGATATAGGGGAACGCATCCTAGATAAAATGAAAGAATTTGTGGAAGTGTTTGTGAATGGGATGGTTGGTTAGCAACTTAGTTATTGAATTTCAACAGTATTTATTCCGCTGCGCGAGGTCTTATGACCTCGCGCTTGTAGCAATTTGGAAAAAAGTGATGAGCACCTTGAAGTTTCCTGACTTCTTGTTACAATTTGGTTAGAACTGGCCGGGAGTTTCCGGTTTTATCACAATTCGTTTCAACGTCAGGAGACGTTGGATAAGTGAAAGGAATTAAAAGAATGATGGTCGCTCAAAGTCATGAGACTTTGCGCAGCGGCGTTTCAGTTATCATAACAGTTCGTTTAAACGTCAGGAGACGTTAAGAAAGTGCCAGGTATCAACATGACCAGAGTAGCGCAAAGTCATGAGACTTTGCGAAGCAGTGAGTTAAACTTTTCGCGGCAGTAGTTCGATTTGTCGTGGTCCTTTAATAAAAAAGCACAAAATTAATTGGCACCTCCATTGACTTCGATAAGATCGATCTCAAAAATCAAAACAGAGCCTCCGGGGATACCGCTGCGATCCTGAGAACCATAACCAAGCTGAGAAGGCACGAGAAGCAGTCCACTTCCACCTTCTTTAAAATAAGTAATTCCCTCTGTCCAGCCTTTGATTACTTGCTGTAAATTAAAAGAAATGCCTTCTGAAGCACTTTGATCGAAAACATCCCCATTGGTAAAGTATCCTTTATAGGCTACACGAACCTGATCTGTTGCTGTTGGTTGCACCCCTGTACCTTCACTATCAATGATATAATACAATCCTGATGCGCTTTTCTCTGCCTGAAGATCATTTTCTGCCAAATAATCCTGAATTTCCTGATCGTTAAGACTTACATAGTCTACTGATTTATTGTCATCACCACAGGAAATAAAGAAAATGAAGAGTAGTGCAAGGAGGTTGGTTTTCATATTTTTTTTTGCGAATATACCTAACTTTTCATTTTCGTAAAGGCTGCTTTTCGTTTTTTTTTTTTCTTTCTTGTTTTCACATGAAATGAGCAGCTTGAATTCCCTGCTTTCCTTTAAAAATCTAATTCCGGAGTTCGTTCATATCTGCAATCATTTCATCCAGTTTTTGTATGAATCCGCCATAAATGAGCTTAAGGCTTAAACGATAAGCTGTGACACCCAGCGCTGAAAGAAAAAGCGAAAGTCCCAGAAGTAATCCGATTATGTAAATCACCTTTAATTGAAGAAAACCGTTGAGAGCGGGGCTATTCCAGAAGAAGATAATGTACCCGATTATAGCTGCAATGGGGAGCCCAAAACCTAACAAACCGGTATAAAATCTTTTTAGCTGCAGGAACATCTCCCGATACTTAAGCAAATATTCATAGCTTGTAGTATCAATGCTAATTCTTTCAAGCGAGGCCAATTTCTTCTTGTTTAGTAAAAACATTCCCAGCATAAGCGCCATGACATACAGGCCAAGGAAAAATTGACCTACAGCACTAAACCCTATTATTGACAGGATGGCCAAAGGTATTATGCTTCTGTTATCAATTCTGTAGGTTCTTTTAAGCTTTTCAATAAGAAGTTTGGATTTCTTTTGGTACAGGTTGTTTATCCTGGGAGCAGCCAGCGTTTCTTCCTTCAGAAATCCTTTGGTCCAGATTGTTTCAATCGAATTTTCCATCTAATAATTTTTTTAGTCGTGATTTAATCCTTGTAATTCTTACTCCGATATTATTCGGGCTGGTTCCTATGATATCAGAAATTTCCTGATAGGACTTTTCTTCCAGATATAGTAGGATTACTGCGCGGTCTACTTCAGATAATTTCTTTATCGCTTCGTAAAGAAGTAGAAGGTATTTATCCGAAAAATAATGTGATTCCACTGTATCCTCGGCTAATTTTTCTTCTGAAGGCAGCATTTGACTTTTACCCTTCTTCTTTAAGAGGGTAAGACAAACATTTAAAGATATTCTGTAAATCCAGGTAGACCATTTGGAATTTCCTTTGAAATTATCTCTGCTTTTCCATATTTGCAGGCATACTTCCTGGTAATAATCTTCATAATCTTCCTGTGAATCTGTATATGCACGACATATCTTAATGATAATGGGTGCATAAGGCAAAATTGATGAGGTATAAAAATCGTTGCTCAAAATGTTCTTTTCCTGTTTAGTGCACCAAGTTCGAATTTATTACACTTTTATTAACGAAAATTTCCATTTAACTGCATGATTTTCATAATTTATTAGAATACCCTTTTGCGTGAGGCCCGCTGCGTGAGGTCTCATGACCTTGCGCCTCTAGCCCCCCAACCCCCCAAGGGGGAGTAAAAATTTATTTCACCTTCTCGATAGAAATCATTAGCGGCATGAAGTCACCTGGCTTCAGGGTACTATCTCCGGGCTTCGTAAAGTGCTGTATAAAATGAAAGACATCTCCTGGATTGGGAGGTGTTTTAATATCAGGTTTTCGGTTCAAAAACCGGTACTGATCGAAGTGATCAAAATTTGCACAGCTGTAAATTGTCCTAATTTTCCAGTTCTGCAGTTTCAGCCGTTTCCGTGACCTCAGTTTTCTCTAATTGTTCTTCTTCCCCTGAGAAATAAATTTTAAAGGCAGCAGGATTTGGCGAACTTAATTTCAAAATTTCCCACCTCTCTTTGAAAAATTGCAGGTAGTAACAAAATAAAATTATGGGATTGTGTCCAATACAGTGAAGTGAAGCTGCTTTCAGAAATGATCCCGATGTTTCGGGAGGAATCGAACAGCTCTTTTTACAGAAGTAAAAATCACCCTCAAAACACCAACGAAGGTAATATTTAACTATATTTAGCCTTGTTCATTAAACGAAAGTAAATTTTACCCTTGTATCAATGACAGATTTTAATAGAAATACTCTTCAAACTACCCTATACAAAAGGTTAATATTTAATCGATGCGGACATAGGTAGGCGCTGCGTGAGGTCTCATGACCTCGCGCATCCTGCAATCTGGAAAGAACCGGGAATCATCTTGAAGTCTCCTGACTTCATATTGCACTTTGGTTATAACTTCATTCTTTTTTCCTATTTTTAAAGAAAGGAATCATTTTGAAGGAAGGCTATACCATAAAAGATCAAACCAGAACTCATTTTATTACATCCACAATTGTAGACTGGATAGATATTTTCAGCAGACAAATTTATAGAGACTGCATTATTGAAAGCCTTTCTTATTGTGTGAGAAATAAAGGAATGATCCTATATGGGTATGTTATTATGACCAATCATATTCACCTGATAGTACAATCTGAAGATGGAGCACTTTCGGATGTGATTCGGGATTTCAAAAAATATACAGCAACGAGGATTCTGGATCTTCTTCAAAACAGTCCCGAAAGCAGAAGAGAATGGATTCTCGAGCGGCTTCACAAGGCGACCTTTAGCCACATACGAAATAAGAATTATCAGGTATGGCAGGCTGGTAACCATGCAGAGGAAATCTATAGTGAAAAGTTTTTATGGTCAAAACTGGATTACATTCATTTAAATCCGGTTCGTTCCGGTTTTGTGGCGAGGGCATCAGATTATGTTTATTCCAGTGCTTCGAATTATATATACGGTAATGGTGTGCTGGAAGAGGTGACTTTGGCTGATAATCCTGTTGCAGATGTTTTGAAGAGTTGGTCCATATCAAGGTATAATAGCTACTAAAAGATGATCCAATTCAAAGTCAGGAGACTTTGGGGGCGGGAATAGTTTTTTAACTGGTTATTGGAAACTCAAAGGTTGAGACTTTGCGGAGTGGGATTTTAGACCTTTTCATGAATCATTTCAACGTCGGGAGACGTTGGGGAGTGAAGATTTTCAACAAGTGAGGACCGGCTCAAAGTCGAAAGACTTTGCGCAGCTGGGCTATCTCCTGGCTTGGCAAAGTGCCGTATAAAAAAAACACCTCCCGGATCAGGAGGTGTTTTAATAAAAGGGGTTCGGTTCAAAAACCGGTACTGATCGAAGTGATCAAAATTCGAACAACTTCAAATTGTCCTAATTTTCCAGTTCGGCAGTTTCAGCCGTTTCCGGGACCTCAATAGTTTCAGCCGTTTCCGTGACCTCGGTTTTCTCTAATGGTTCTTCTTCCCCTGAAAAATATGGGAATACATCTAAAATAGGAGATTCTGTAATAGCAGGGATCGAGTAATCTCCCATGGTATCTTCCATGGCCTTGGTGGTATTCTCAAAAGCCTCTTTTACATCATTGGCCTGCACCAGCATATACATATTGGTTTTCTTTTCCTTCCCGCTCTCCTCATCAAGCGCTGTCAAGGAGACCTTTGACTTGAACCAGCGATCGGAATTTTCGAATGGCTGAACCTCTGAGAAGTTAGCTACTTTTAGATTCACGATCCTGAAATCCTCACTTGTATAAGCCTTCATCTCTTCGGTGATCCTGGCTTCTGCTTCTGTATATGATACCGCATCCAACAAGTAAGTATCTGTAGTCACTTTTTGCTCTCCTGTTTCGTGTGTTTTTCTGTATTTCACCTTACATTCATACCAAGTTACGCTCATAATATTTTTTTTAGGGAGCCAAAAATATACATTAAAACAGTGCCTGATAAATAATCCGGCCAATAGATGTTCACAATCTTTCTCTTCAGGTTTAATACGTTTTTTCATCCCGGCAGGTTTTGTTGATACCGAGGTGGTTAGGAAAAATCAAAGACGTGGTGGAAATTATCTGGATCAAATGAAATTTGGCACTGTGCGAAGTCTGCCATCTCCAACCCCGCTGCGTGAGGTCTCATGACCTCGCGCTTGCTTCATTCGTGAAAGAAGCGGGAATCGCGTTGAAGTCTCCTGACTTCGTGTTATAATTTGGTAAGAACTGCCTGTTGGTTTCCGGTCTTATCACGATTCGTTTCAACGTCGGGAGACGTTGGATAAGTGAAAGGAATCAAAAGCGTAATGGTAGCTCAAAGTCCTGAGACTTTGCGCAGCGGAATTTACCTCCACATTTTGGGTATAAACAGCAAAACTTTAAAAAGCCTCTTGGACGTTCTGTTTGAAGCGGGTGCATTTGAGAGTGAATAGAACGAAATGCTGTCCAAAAGCGAACTATCAGCAATAAGATATAAACGACATGTTTGATATAGACATGTTGGGCACAATGTAACAAACGTCTTATAACACTTCTAAAATAAATCTGATTAATGTATATTACCGGCCTATCAAAAGATGGGAATTATGGAAGACAATAAAATGCTGAATTATATTAAAGATGT
>Ga0307487_1000292_pt1 | contig 40178 bp, 37 predicted proteins | sample CBIW12metaG_FD_203665 | JGI IMG/M metagenome (GOLD analysis project Ga0307487, IMG submission 203665) | Sea-ice brine microbial communities from Beaufort Sea near Barrow, Alaska, United States - CBIW 1.2 | ecosystem: Environmental > Aquatic > Marine > Coastal | place: USA: Alaska | collected... | reverse complement strand
GGACCGGTCGCGCTGAATTTATTTCTGTTACAGATGATGCCGCAATGCAGGCGGGACAGGAACTGGCAAGATTGGAAGGAATTATTCCCGCCATTGAATCTGCACATGCCCTGGCTATTTTTAAAGACCGAAAATTTAAAAAAGATGATGTAGTAGTGGTGAACTTATCGGGTCGTGGCGATAAAGATTTAAGCACTTATATTGACTATTTTAATTTATAAAAAATCTGTAGACCTAACAGTCCCGATTTGGTCGGGACTGTTAGGTCTACTCTTCCTTGTGAAGATAAACTCAAACATTTTAAAATGAACCGAATAATTCAAAAATTTCAGAATAATAACATATCAGAAAATAAGGAGAAAAAACTGCTTTCCATCTATTTCACCGCAGGCTATCCAAAACCGGATGATACGCTCACAATTATCAAGGAATTGGAAAAAAATGGGGTTGATATGATTGAAATCGGGTTGCCGTTCAGTGATCCGCTGGCAGATGGGCCAACAATTCAGGAAAGTTCCACAAAAGCCCTAAAAAGCGGGATGACCACCCTGAAATTATTTGAACAACTCAAAGATATTCGAAAATCGGTTTCCATTCCGTTGCTTATTATGGGTTATTTCAATCCCATTCTTCAGTTTGGGGTTGAAGAATTCTGTAAAAAATGTGCGGAAATTGGCATTGACGGAATGATAATCCCTGATTTACCAGTCGATGTTTACACTGAAGAATATAAAGCTATTTTCGAAAAATACGATCTTATCAATGTATTTCTCATCACCCCGCAAACTTCCGAAGAACGCATTAGGTTTATAGATTCTGTTTCCAACGGGTTTATTTATATGGTGAGCAGCGCAAGTGTTACCGGAACAACAAAAGGATTTGGGGATGAAACAAAAGCCTATTTTGAGCGAATTTCAGAAATGAATTTAAAAAATCCACAAGTTATAGGATTTGGGATCAGCGATAAAGCAAGTTTTGGGCAGGCCACTGAATTTGCAAAAGGCGCAATTATTGGAAGCGCTTTTATTAAACATTTAACCGAAAACGGCACCGAAAAAATTTCGAAATTCGTTAAAGGAATTCGTGATATTTAACCTTTCTGTAACAGGTTGTTGGTACTTTATTAAGATTATCAATTCTTATCTTTAATTGATTTTAAAATTTTGGTTAAACTTAAAAATTAAAGTTATGGGACGTATGGAAGACAGCCGTATCAAGAGAAGGGATTTGGAAAGCGATCCTTTAAAGAAAATTGGCAATAGGAATATCAAAACCAACAAAGTTGATTTTGATGCAAAAACCATCAAAAAACAACAAAATAAATAGATATTATGGGAAGAGGGGATAAAAAAACTAAAAGAGGCAAAATTTCAATTGGAAGTTGGGGTCGGTTAAGACCTAGGAGAACCAAATTTAAAATAAAACCAACAACCATGGCAAATCAGTCAGAAAAAGAGCTTAAATAGGTTTTTTAAAGTTCAAATCCTTTCAAAAAAAACCATTATACTGAAGCACCCTGAAATCAATTGTATTGAATTCAGGGTTTTTCCTTTTTAAATTTTTGTATAATTTCATACTGCCTATAGCCCTGTTGGCCGATCCGGAAGGAGCGGTAAGGGAAACGGTCTTTATAAGCCGTCCCTCCAATAAAAACTGATAGATCCTTGGAACCTCGGCAGAAATAACTTTAAGGCTAATTTCTTCAGATTGCTGCTTCAAATGTTTTCTAAAGAAATATTCGGGACCGTTTTTACTGTTCCCGCCTGTAAAAAGCAAGGTGTCAATTTTAGGATGTTGACTTAAAATTTCCGTCATATTTCGCAATTCGACATGCTCCATTCCGAGATCTGAAGCATCTATTTTCTCTCGTTTGCTGCTTTGGACAACATCACAAATTCCGATTCCCCTTTTTGTCAAAAAACTTTTTCGTTGCTCAATGGCTTCAAAAGTGTTTTCGAATTTTAAATCCAAATCGAATAATTTATCCAATACAGGCCAGAGTAATCCGTCCCTACTGCCATAACAAAAATCCACATCGCCTGCCTTAAATTCTCCGGTAGTAAATCTTGGAGGAGGCAAGGTGCCTACAATAAGTTTAGTGGCATCTTCAGGAATAAAAGGTTCATAAGGATGCGTATGAAAAAACATGTGCCTTGTCTTTAAAGATTCTGTTATAGGATATTGTAGAAAGGTGCTTTCTTTAACAGCAAAGGACGCAAAGTTTCCGCAAAGATCGCAAAGTCTTGATATTTCATCCTGAACAAGTAGTCCCTTTCTAATTTCTAGTTTAATAATTATACAGTTGGTTCATTTTCAATCATTATTTTTTTTCTTTGCGTCCTTTGCGTTTTTTTCATGCGTGCTTTGCGGTAAATAAGGAACGAAGCAAAAACGGCAATTCTTAATTGGAATCTATAAAATAAACCACAATGTTATAAAACATAACCTTTTTAAACAATTTATTTCATAACAACTATCAAATCATCAGCAAATACCATTTCTCCTTCTTTTAGCAATACATTATCAATTTCTCCATCGGTGTGTGAGGCGATTGTGGTTTCCATTTTCATTGCTTCAATGACAAATAATGCTTCATTTTTTTTCACCTTCTGCCCGGATTTTACCAATACTGAAGATAACGAGCCCTGAAGGGAAGCGCTTATATGTTTTTCGTTGTTCTTATCGACTTTTTGATGGGTTATTTTTTCAACCTTTATAGCTTTATCCAGAATTTTCACTACACGGGTTTGTCCGTTCACTTTAAAAAATACATCGACCAAACCATCTTCGTGGGCCTCACTTACAGACAGAAGCTGTATAAGCAAGGTTTTTCCCTTGTCCATTTCCACGATGATCTCTTCTCTGAGTTCCATTCCGTAGAAGAAATTTTTGGAGGGAATCTTAATGACATTGCCATGTTTTTCATGTTGATTAAAAGCATCTGTGAATACTTTTGGATACAATTTATAGGAAAGAAAATCGGTAATATCCAGTTTTCTGTCCAATTTCTCTTTGAAAATCTCCTCAAATTCAGCAAATTCAGCTTCAAAATCGATGGGATCCATATGTTGGTTTGGCCTATCGGTATATGGCTTTTCGTCCTTTAAAATAATTTTTTGGATTTTTTCAGGAAAACCGCCAACGGGCTGCCCCAAATCCCCCCTAAAAAAACTTTTTACCGATTCAGGGTAGGAAAGGTTTTCACCCTTTTCCAAAACATCATCTATGGTAAGGTTATTACTCACTAAATATTGCGCCATATCACCAACCACTTTAGAGCTTGGGGTCACCTTAATTATATCCCCGAAAAGGTCATTTACCTTAGCATACATTTGGGTGATTTCATTAAATCGTTCATCGATTCCCAAAGATTCTGCCTGGGGTTTTAAATTGGAATACTGACCTCCCGGGATCTCATGTTGAAATACCTCGGCAGTTCCGGCTTTAAGACCACTTTCGAAGGGATAATAATAATTTCGAACCGTTTCCCAATAATTGGAATACTCATTTAACTTTTTCATATCAAAGTCCTGGGCACGTTTATCAAATTTCATCATTTCTACTATAGAATTGAAATTTGGTTGCGAGGTAAGACCCGATAATCCGCCCAGGGCAACATCCACAACATCTACCCCGGCTTCAATTGCTTTAAGATACGTGGCAGACTGAAGGGATGAAGTGTCATGAGTATGTAAATGTATTGGAATATTGACATGTGATTTTAATGCTGAGATCAACTCTTGTGCGGCATAAGGTTTTAAGAGTCCTGCCATATCTTTTATTCCCAAAATATGGGCTCCGGCATCTTCCATTTGTTTGGCCAGTTGCAGATAGTAATCAAGGGTATATTTTGTTCGTTTGGGATCTAAAATATCACCGGTATAGCAAATAGAGGCTTCTGCAAGCCCATTTGTGTTTTTGCGAACATATTCGATGCAAGGCTCAATGGATTTCATCCAGTTGAGGGAATCGAAAATTCTAAAAACATCAATCCCATTTTCAGAGGCTTCGGTGACAAATCTTTCGATTAGATTATCGGGATAAGCCTTATAACCTACGCCATTGGAACCCCTGATCAACATTTGCAGAAGCACATTGGGCATCGCTTGTCGAAGCAATCGCAAACGTTCCCATGGATTTTCATGTAAAAATCGCAGGCAAACGTCAAAGGTTGCGCCTCCCCAAACTTCCATACTAAAAATATTTGGATGATTTTTCGCAAAGCCTTCAGCTACTTTCAACATATCATAAGTACGCATCCTGGTGGCCAACAAGCTTTGATGCGCATCACGCATGGTGGTATCGGTAAAATGAATTTTATTTTCATGCCGGAGCCATTGCGAAAATTTATCGGGACCAAGCTCGGTCAATAAATCTTTAGTTCCTTTTGGATATTCTCCATATTGATCGAATTCCGGTACCTTGGGGACCAGGAATTTTTTGGAATGGTCAATCCCCTTTACATCAGGATTTCCATTAACAGTGATATCCCCCAAAAAGTTCACCAATTTGGTTGCACGGTTTCTGGGCTCCCGAATCACAAAGAGTTCCGGATGGTTATTTATTAAATTTACGGTAGCCTTTCCTTCTTTGAAAACTTCATTTTGAAGGATGTTATCAAGAAAAGCCATATTGGTTTTTACGCCTCTTACCCTGAATTCTGCAAGAGTCCGCCTCATTTTCCTGCAAGCCCCGTCAAGTGTTCTTGCACTTGCGGAAACTTTTACCAACATAGAATCAAAAAATGGCGAAATTGTTACGCCCTGATATACACTTCCTGCATCAAGTCTAATTCCAAACCCGGAAGCGCTTCTGTAGGTTGTAATGGTTCCGTAGTCGGGTTTAAAATCGTTTTTGGGATCCTCGGTAGTTATCCTGCACTGCAGTGCATACCCATTTATCCTAAGGCTTTCCTGATCTTTAATTTTTATTTGTTTGTCGCTTAATTTATATCCGCCGGCAATAAAAATTTGTGCTTTTACCAGGTCAATATTCGTGATAATCTCGGTTACGGTATGTTCTACCTGGATTCTCGGATTTACTTCAATAAAATATATTTTTTCGCCTTCAACCAAAAATTCGACTGTCCCGATATTGTTATAATCTACAGCCTTGCAAATTTTTATGGCATATTCGTACAGTTTCTCTTTGATGTTTTGATCGAGCCCAAAAGCAGGTGCAAATTCAATTACTTTTTGATAGCGGCGCTGCACGGAACAGTCACGCTCAAACAGGTGAACGATATTCCCGTGATTATCTGCAACAATCTGAATTTCGATATGTTTGGGGTTTTCCACAAATTTCTCGATAAAAAGCGTGTCGTCCCCAAAGGCGTTTCCGGCTTCGCGTTTAGATTCGGGAAAGGCTGTTTTTAATTGCTGATTATTCCTAATTACCCGCATTCCCCTGCCTCCACCACCGGAAGCGGCTTTTAACATTAAGGGATAACCAATCCTTTCAGCTTCCTCAAGGGCAATTTCCACGGAAGTTAGGTCTTGTTGATTGCTTTCAATTATAGGAACATCGTTGGCAACGGCGACTTCTTTTGCTTTCACTTTATCTCCCAAAGATCTTAATACAGATACTTTAGGCCCTATAAATATGATCCCGTTTTCCTCACATTGTTTCGCGAACTCGGCATTTTCTGAAAGAAATCCATATCCGGGATGAATCGCATCAACTTCATTTTTCTTTGCGATTTGAATAATGGTCTGGATATTCAAATAGGGTTTTAAAGGTTCATTATCACTACCAATCTGGTAAGATTCATCGGCTTTATACCGGTGAAGGGAATACCTGTCTTCAAAGGTATAGATCCCAACGGTTTTCAAGCCAATTTCTGTACAAGCCCGAAATATGCGTATCGCAATTTCCCCTCTATTCGCAACTAAAACCTTTTTAATTTCCATTTTAAAACTCTTTTCTATTAAACTTTTTTTCGATTTGGAAGTTATTAAATAATTTATGTAATTAACAAGCTTTAAAGGTGTTTTGGCTTATTATTAATAAAATAATAAGCTGTCATCTTTTGCGCTAAAATTTAGAATTATCAAAAAAATCCTTATTGGACATGGGAATAATTCAAAATTAAGCAGGAGTGTCTTTTGATGCCTGAATTATATTGTTGAGATATTTGAGTTTTTACCTCCTTAATAGGTGTAAATTCAATTTTGCACACTCAAATTTCTGGTCATTTTAAACTTTAAGCATGGAAGGAAATAACCTGAGCTATTTGAACAATTTCAGATGAAGGCAGAATTTTATTTATGGAAAGATTGGAATATCAACAAAAATTATATCCCGGAATTTTCAAGATTGAAAATCTAATTGATTCACCTCACAAACACCAATTCATTTTCTTTAGGAGAATCGTTTTCACTGAAGCGGTATCCTTCGTAATCAAAACCTTTTAAACCTTCTACAGAATCAATATCTTTATCAATAATATAGCGCACCATGGCCCCGCGGGCTTTTTTGGCGAAAAAACTGATTATTTTTAATTTTCCGTTTTTGAAATCCTTAAAAACAGGGGTAATCACAGGAACTTTCAATCGCTTTTTATCTATGGCCTTGAAATATTCCTGGCTAGCGAGGTTTATAAAAAGCTCGTCTTTTTGCAGTTCATTATTGAGGGAATCGGTGATTTTTTTCTGCCAAACCCCGTATAAATTATCCTTTCTGTCTATCCCAATTGAGGTTCCCATCTCCAGCCTATAAGGTTGAATAAGATCCAACGGATTTAAAATTCCGTACATCCCGGTTAAAATCCTCAAGGAATCCTGTAATCTGTCAAGTTTATCTGTAGGAATGGTATAGGCATCAAAACCGGTATACACATCTCCATTATAGGCGTAGATCGCCGGACGGGAATTTTCTTTGGTGTGCTTCTCTTCAAAAATCTTATATCGCTCGTAGTTTAATTCGGCCAAATTTGAACTGATATCCATCAGCTCCTGAAGTTTCGCTTTGGTTTGGCGTTCCATTTTCCGGTTTATTTTGATGGCGGTATCCAGAAATTGAGGTTGTGTCCCACGGGATGTTGGTAATTTACTTTTGAAATCCAGGCTTTTTGCAGGTGATATTACGATTTTCATACTGATGATATTATTGATCCAATTAAAACTTGAAACTTTTCCAAAGTTCTAAAACTTTGGAAAAGTTGAACTCTCCCAATTTTTTTTTGAAAACCAGACCCAAATTTTTATTGGAGGAACAACGACTTTGGCGTGTGTATAACGATTTTCATACTGCTGATATTATTGATCAAATTGAAATCAAAACTTTTCCAAAGTTCTAAAACTTTGGAAAAGTTGATCCCTCATTTCGGAAAGCCACTGCAGAAAGCCCAATCCCAAATTTATTGGGAACCCCCTACTCGTCAATAAAATCCTTTTGATTTTTAGAATAATTTCGCCATTTTTCAATACAATCTGTCATATCCTGAGGTAGATCGGAATCAAAACTCATCCATTCTTTGGTAACGGGATGCACAAACCCAAGGGTTTTGGCGTGCAAGGCCTGTCTTGGCAATAATTTAAAACAGTTATCAACAAATTGCTTGTATTTTGTAAAAGTGGTGCCTTTTAAAATTCTCTCGCCGCCATAACGCTCGTCGTTAAACAAGGTGTGACCAATATGCTTCATATGTACGCGGATTTGGTGTGTCCTTCCGGTTTCAAGTTTACAGGAAACCAAGGTGACATACCCAAACCTTTCCAATACCTTATAATGGGTAACCGCCGGTTTGCCTAGATCTTCATTATCTCCTGTATAAACGGTGTTTTGAAGCCTGTTTTTGGGATGGCGACCAATATTTCCTTCTATCGTGCCTTCTTCTGCCTCAACATTTCCCCAAACCAGGGCGACGTATTCCCGAGAGCTGGTTTTGTCAAAGAATTGTTTGGCAAGTTGTGTCATGGCGGTTTCAGTTTTGGCGATCACTAACAATCCGCTGGTATCCTTGTCTATTCTGTGTACCAATCCGGGGCGTTCACTGCTGTTATTGGGCAAATTATCAATATGATAAATCAGTGCGTTTATAAGCGTTCCGCTGTAATTACCATGTCCGGGATGGACCACCATTCCTGCAGTTTTATTGACTATCAGGAGGGAATCATCTTCATAAACAATATTCAGGGGAATATTTTCGGGGGAGAGCAGAAACTCGTAAGGCGGATGTTCAAACATCACCTGCACCACATCGCCGGGCTTGACCTTGTAATTGGATTTGACGGCCACATTGTTTACCAGGATATTCCCTTCTTTTGCAGCTTTTTGTATTTTATTGCGGATAGCATTTTCAATGTAATTCATCAAATATTTATCTACCCGAAGCGGTTGTTGTCCCTTATCGGCTATAAATTTATGATGTTCATAAAGTTCGTCATCCTGAATTTCCAATTCGGGATCTATATTAGAATTCGTCATCGTTTCCTTTTTCATTTTCGTATTCATCAACCTGTAAAGTATCTGCTTCATTAAAATCTCCGCTATATTGGCCGGACCCGTCACCCAGCACAAGATCTATTACCGAGGTTTTCATGAGTTCGTCCCCGGGTTCTATCAATTTTCCTTTATGTCGCAATTCCAGCACTGCATCTTTGGCGATATCCGGTTTGTAGGTTACAGACCCAATTTCAAAGCCTAACGAGCGCAAGGTAGGTTCTACCTGCCTTCGGGTTCTTCGTACCAAATCAGGCACACTAATTTTGCGATATCCCGAGGGGTTAAGAGTAAGGTATAACTTGCGATTTTCCTTAACGAATTTCCCGGGTGCCGGCACCTGGTCTATCACCGCATATCGGGGATAATCGGGATTGTAATTGGCAGAATCCATCACCTCATATTGCAGGTCCAATTCGTCCAACCTGTCTTCCACTACTGCTAATGAAAGCATAGAAAGATTAGGAACTTCAATTCGCTGATCCTGATTTGTGGAAATTTTTAACCATTGCAAGGTTAAAAATGCAATGAGAATTATTGCTAAAAAGGCTAAAACCAATTGGATTAAAAAGGTTTTGCTGAAAATAAATTTAAATAGGCCCATAGATATTTTATAATGTGCAAAGATATAAAAAACGCGGGGGTTTTGGTAGCACCCCGGAATAGTCATATTTTTGTTAACGTAAATCAAGCATGATTATTTAATATGAAGAAAAAAATTGCCATCGCTATGGGGGGGTATTCCAGTGAATATCGCATTTCCATTAACAGCGGAAACGTAGTTTATAAAAATCTTGACCGCACAATTTACGAACCCTATCGGGTGCATATCATGCAAAAGGAATGGTTTGTTGTGGCCGATGACGATACGCCTTATCCCATAAACAAGAGTAATTTTACGGTAAAAATAGGAGATAAAGTCATAGTATTTGACTGTGTTTTTAATACCATTCACGGGACTCCCGGAGAAAATGGCCTGTTGCAGGCATATTTGAATTTGGTCGGGATTCCACAAACTTCCTGCGGATTTTACCAAGCCGCACTCACTTTTAATAAACGCGATTTGATAAGTGTGTTGAAAGCCTACGGAATTAAAACCGCGGCTAATTATTTTTTGGATAAAGGCGATGAAGTGAATCCGGAAGAAATTGTAAAAAAAGTTGGATTACCGTGTTTTGTCAAAGCCAATAAGGCCGGCAGCAGTTTCGGAATTACTAAGGTCAAGACGCTTGACGAGATAGAACAGGCAGTTAAGGTTTCTTTTAAGGAGGATGATGAAGTGATTATCGAATCGTTTTTGGACGGTATAGAAGTCTCGGTTGGGGTGATTACTTACAAAGGAAAAATCCTGGCCTTGCCGGTCACCGAAATAGTTTCGGAAAATGAATTTTTTGATTACGAAGCGAAATATTTGGGTAAATCCCAGGAGATCACCCCGGCAAGAATTTCAAAAGAGCAAACCAAAAAAGTTCAGGAAATCTCAAAGATGATCTATTCAAAATTAAAAATGAAAGGTCTTACCAGATCTGAATTTATCTTTCACAACAACGAGCCGCATTTTATTGAAATAAATGCCACGCCAGGATTAAGTGAAGCCAGCATTTTACCTCAACAGGCCATTAAAGCAGGAATAAGTTTAAAAGATTTGTTTGGAAGCGCGATTGAAACGGCGGTATCAAGCTAACTTTTTAAACCTTCAGCTATATTCAATATATTTGTTTAGATGATTATTTTTCCTGAGAGGAAAATAATTATCTAAAATTGAAATTTAAATTCCCGAGCCAATATAAAGCCAGGCTGGTATTTCGGAAATAAAAAAAAGATTTTCACCTGAGCGGAAATGATTAAATATATATTTATTTATGAAAAGAGCTGTATTTCCGGGATCATTTGATCCTATAACATTAGGCCACGTAGATATAATTGAACGGGCTTTGCCCCTATTTGATGAAATTGTTTTGGCAATAGGAATAAATTTGGACAAGAAATATATGTTTTCCCTGGAAGAACGGGTTCACTTTTTGGAGGAAACTTTTAAAGATGAATCGAAGATAATTGTCAAAACCTATAACGGCCTTACCGTCGATTTTTGCACAAAAGTGAAGGCTGCATTTATTTTACGCGGATTGAGAAATACCATTGACCTTGAATTTGAAAAAACCATTGGCCAGACTAATTTCAGGCTTGCGGGAATAGAAACGATTTTTTTAATTTCATCTCCCGGAAAAAGCCATATTTCATCAACTGTGGTTAGAGATATAAAAAAACACAGTGGCGATTATTCCATTTTGGTGCCGGAGGCTGTTCCTAAAAAGTAAGTAACCAGACGAAAGTATAAAGAATATAGATAAAAGATGAAAGACCATTAAGATGATACCCATTATATAATTTTATGTGTCAGTATTTTGCAGTCACTTTTATAAAATACAGAACAAAAAACAAAGGACTATTAAGAATTTTGATAGTTTGCCGGCCCATTTAAAACACATAATTCACCCCAACTTCCCCAAAATAATTCCTGGGATTTCCGGGGTAATAATATCGGGGAGCGGCAGCTCCAAATCCCACGGCATTTGGCAGGACACTCGCAGCGTACTTTTCGTCAAAAATATTGTTGATCCCGGCCGCAAACCGAATTTTAAAATCTTCGAAAAGCTTCCAATCATAAGTAGCTTTAAGGTTGAAAACTTTATAAGGCTCGGTAAAAATTGAATTGGCATCATTCAAAGGAATTTCCCCCACAGCCAAAAGATTGCTGTAAAGGGAAAGGTTATTTCCATACTTAATATCCAAACCCAGGTTCACCGTGCTGCGCGGAACTCCCGGCAATTTATTTCCTGAAAAGTCCAGCTCCCTGTTTAGGAACTCGTCAAATTCAAAAAAATTGAAAGCCGCATTCGCATAAGGTTTAAGCAGTATTTTTGAGGAAATATCAAGCCTGTAACTCGCAAAAAATTCAAATCCGTTGTGACTGGTTTCCCCTGCGTTGATCCCCACATATTGATCTTCTGCCACCCTTTGTGCCACCAGCAAATTGTCTATTTGTATTGAATAAAGCGCAACTTCAGTATACAAGGCATTATTCAGCCAGTTTCCTTTAAAACCAATTTCATAATTAATACCGGTTTCGGGTTTCAAATTGGTGTTAATTTGTCCTTCCGGAGTTAAAGTTTCGGCCACCGTTGGGGTTGAAAATCCGTGACTTATGGAGGTGTACAAATTTTTTCCATTTGCAACTTCATAGCTAATTCCTATCCTTGGTGAGAATATGCTTTTAAACCGATAATCCCCGGTTTGATCTGTTTCATCCTGCACAAATAAATCTTTTAGGCTGTACCTGGTCGTATTAAAATTGAATCCTGTTTCTATTTTTAGTTTTTCTGAAAGATCCAAATTAAGTTGTCCGAAAAAATTTGCGTAATTCCTGTCCTGCTCATTATTGCTCAAAGCTTCGCCTAAAACACTCCCACGGTTTTCAAATTGCCGATATAAATTTTCAAAAGTTGCAGATTCATAATATTCCTTGTAATATTCAGCTCCAAAGCTAATTTGTGATGGAAGTTGGAATATGGAAGTTTCTAAATTAAATTTGGTTCGCCCGCCGGCAGCAACCTGTTCTTCTTTTAAAATATCGAAAGGTCGGGGTTCATAAGCATCCCTGAAATTCATATAAATACTTGAAGTATTGCTGAAATTGGCTGATAAATTATGCTGATAAGAGACTCCAAGCAAGCCCCGGTCATACGATTCAAAACCCTTTGAATTTGCCCAGTTTGAAGCTGCAACCGATGGTTTGTTTTTAAAATCATCTTCGTTGATTGAACTGGGAATAAAAGCTTTTAATTGGGTGAAATTGGCCAGGAATGACAAGCTATTGCCATTTTCAGATTGCAGTTTTGAATGGATTAATCCAGATTTCCGCTTATAATCCCCGTTATCGCGATAACCGTCACTCTGCAATTCACTGTAATTTGCAAAAAGTGAGGTGTTGGCAGTTCCATGAGAGGCGGAAACCGTTTTTTTAAGCATCCCGAATCCGCCGAATAAGGAGTTTACGGAAACTTCTGTTTTATCAAGTTCGGCTTCGGCTGAATATAAATTGATTACTCCTCCCAAGCCGGCGCCGTATAAACTTGAGGTAGGCCCTTTTATTAGTTCAATACCTGAGAGAGATTCCAAATCTATATCGTCAAGGGTCAATTCTCCTTCAGCGGTAGTGAGAGGAATCCCGTTAAAATATGCCTGAATCCTGTTAGTACTGTACTGAGACCTGGCGCCAATTCCCCTAATATTGAGTTTGGTGGTATTAAGCGCGCCCTGGTTCACATAAACCCCGGGCAAATTGTTAAAAGCCAAAGCGAGATTGCCGGCATCTATTCGTTTAAGATCTTCATCAGAAATTAAGCTTACAGCGGCAGGAATTTTTTGAAGTTTAGTTGGGATCAGTGTACTTTTAATAATCACTTCCGAAAGTGGTTCGAAAGAAAGAATCAGGTAAATTTGAAGGTTTTGGTCAGGTTTTACTATTTCAAATTGTTGGGTTGCAAATCCATCAGCTGAAATTAGTATGCTTAGCGGAAGTTTATCTACTTTAATGCTAAACTCACCCCTGTTATTTGAAACAGCAATAACTTCAGAAGCCAAATTGAAAACAGTAGAATTTTCAACAGGCTGCAGACTTTTCGCATTCAGGATTTTTCCTTGTATGTTTTGGGAATACATATTTCCGAAACACAATAAAAACAAGAAAGTAACTAGTTTTTTCTCCAAAAGTTAAAATTATAAAGTAAAATTTCCGTTAAAATAGAAACAGATGTGAATTTTCTGAGCCAAATTAAATCTGAATTAAAAATAGCTTTTAATCTAAACCGATTAAAATTTTAAGTATGTATTAAGTTAATTTTAACAATGAACGTTCTTAATCTTTTAAAATTACTTAGTTTTGGCTGGATTAGCGGTTTTGGATAAGTTTATAATATTAATTTGGTTTGGCTTTTATGAAAAAAATCTTCTCAGCACTCCTTGTCGTCATACTTTTGATTTCCTGTGATTTATCTAAATACAAATTGATAAAGGAATATGATTTTGTGACCGTTTTTGAAAAATCTGAAGGTAAAGAAACTGCCACTTACCGGCAAGTTATTGATTATTACAAACAACTTGACGATGCATTTCCTTCCATTCAGATAAAAGAATACGGAAAAACCGATAGTGGAGAGCCCTTGCATTTGGCTGTTTACAGCCCAAATGAAAAATTCGATTTTGACAATTTAAGGGCAGATCACACAATAATTTTAATAAATAATGGAATTCATCCCGGGGAAAGCGACGGGATTGATGCTACCATGATGCTGTTTCGGGATCTGGCGCAAGATTCAATCGCGGTTCCCAAAAACACCGTTTTAGTCACTATTCCCGTTTATAATATTGGTGGAGCATTAAACAGGAATTCCACCTCCAGAACAAACCAAAATGGCCCGGCGGAATACGGATTTCGCGGAAATGCCCGCAACTACGATCTAAACAGGGATCTTATTAAGGCCGACACCAAAAACACCCGCAGTTTTTATGAGATTTTCCATAAGGTAAAACCGGATATTTTTGTAGACACCCACGTAAGCAATGGCGCCGATTATCAATATACCCTGACCCATCTTTTTACCCAGCACAATAGATTGGGCGGGGAATTGGGGGAATATATTCAACAAAAAATGATGCCTTCTTTGGAAGCTTCCCTTTGGGAAAACGGCTGGGAAATCACCCCTTATGTAAATGTTCATAATCAACCACCGGAAAAAGGATTTGTTCAATTCCTGGATACTCCCCGTTATTCCAGCGGATATGCCGCATTGTGGAATACCCTGGGGATAATGGTTGAAACCCATATGCTAAAACCATACAATAAAAGGGTGGAAGGAACCTATCGCGCATTGCGATCCATTATAGATATTGCAGAGAGAGATAAGCTTACAATAAAAGACCTAAGGGCGCGCGCCCAAAGAAAATATCTAACTGAGCGCTATTATCCGCTTAATTTTAAAGTGGATAGCACCAATGTTTCAAAATTAAAATTTAAAGGTTATGAGGCCGAGCTACTTACAAGTGATGTTACCGGCGGAAAACGCTTAAAATACGACAGGGAAAAACCATTTACCAAAGAAATAGATTATTACAATAACTATGTTGCCACTGATAAAATTGAAATCCCAAGAGCTTACGTGATACCACAAGGCTGGTGGAATATAATTGACATCTTAAAAACAAATAATGTGGAAATGACCCCCATGAAACAGGATACCACTTTTCTTGTAGAAGTATATCATATTGGGGATTATGAGACCCGGGAAGAGGCTTACGAAGGTCATTACCCCCATTTTAACACCAAGGTGACCAAAACTTTGGATAGCATCACTTTTAGAAAAGGCGATTTATATATAAAAACTTTTCAGCCATCGGTAAGGTATTTACTTGAAACTTTAGAGCCCTCCGCCCCTGATTCCTTTTTTAATTGGAATTTCTTTGACAGCATATTGCAACAAAAGGAAGGATTTTCAGCTTATGTTTTCGAGGATCTGGCAAAAAAAATATTGGAAGAGGATCCAGCCTTAAATGAAGCATTTCAAAATAAAAAGAATTCCGACCGGGAATTTTCGAAGGATACTTATGCCCAATTAGAATGGCTTCACAAACAGTCTAAATATTATGAAAGCGCTCACTTACGCTACCCTGTCTTTAGGGTTAGTCGTTAAATATTCCTGAGGAAAAAGCAGTTTAATGTTGGCATAAGATTTTGTAAGGGCTTTTTGAATTTTTTCGAAATTTTTCCATTTAACCTTTTTTATTCCTTCACCCAGTTCTGGGATAAGTAGCCCTGTATAGGAAGAATGCATCTCATACCAGTGAGTAACCTTGAGTTTATATTTATCCCTGCGTTTAAAAATGTGATAAGTTTTCCCTATAAAGCGCATTATTTCAAGATCCTTTACCCCTGTTTCTTCCATAACCTCCCGTTTAGCAGTTTCTTCAAGGCATTCATCCTTTTCAATTTTGCCTTTAGGAAGGTCCCACCGCTTATTCCTGTATATAAATAAAATCTCCCTGTTATCGTTAAATACCATTCCTCCGGCTGCAGTAACCACCGGTAATTTTTTTAACAAATGTTTCACCAGTTTTTCTTCCTTATTGTGATAAAGGTTGACAAAAATCAACTCTCCTGAATTAATTTTTTCTATAATTTCGATTAGGTTTACCTCTTTAATAGGGAAGGAGGAATACTTCTCACCAATATTTTTATTGGTTGAAAGAATTATTGGGACATCATTTACAAAAACTTTATACATTTGCAGTATGATTTTAAATAAGGAGACAGCGATTAAAACTGCCGAATTGCTTTTGCAAATTAAGGCAATTAAATTAGAACCACAACAACCATTTACATGGGCGAGCGGATGGAAATCACCAATTTATTGTGACAATAGGATTATTTTGTCCTACCCTCCAATCAGAAATTTTGTCAGGGAAAATTTTGCCCGGCAAATTGAGGAGTTATACGGCAAGCCAGACGTAATTGCCGGCGTAGCTACCGGAGCAATTGGCATAGGAATGTTGGTGGCAGAATATATGAGCCTTCCATTTATATACGTCAGGCCCGAAGCAAAAGGCCACGGCAGGAAAAATCAAATTGAAGGCCACCTGGAAAGCGGCCAGACGGTAGTAATAATTGAAGATTTGATAAGTACCGGAAACAGCAGTTTAAACGCAATAAAAGCGCTGCAGGAAGCCAATGTAACCATCAAAGGCCTTCTTGCAATATTTACCTATGGCTTTAAAATTTCGGAAGATAATTTTAAGAAAGCGAATATAGATCTGTATACGCTCAGCAATTACGAGCACTTAATAGAAAGTGCGTTAAAATCAAATTACATTAACACATCTGAAGCCGAAACTTTAAAATCCTGGCGAAAAGATCCAAGCAACTGGAAACCATAATATGAATTTAGAAAGCCCAAAAGTAAACGTAAAAAAGAATCAGGCAGAAATGTACCAATTTCTAACCCAGGTTGAAAACTATAAACAGTTGATGCCGGAGAGCATGGAAAAATTTGAGATAACTACTCCTGATGCCTTTTTATTTGCGCTTAAAGGAATGCCCCAGATAGAACTGAAAATCCAGGAAACCCATGAACCGGACTTGGTGGTATTAGGTTCTACTTCTGAAAAATTCAACTTTACCCTAAATGCCATTATTGAAGCAACCGGTAATGACAGCAGTGATGTACAATTGCTGTTTGACGGAAAATTTAATGCAATGATGGCAATGATGGTTAAGAATCCGCTCAAAAAATTCATCACCACATTAAGCGAAAATATAGCCAAGGTTTAAAATAGCAATTTCAGCTCTTTTAAATCAAAGGTTTTAATTAGATCATCTTCCACCCGTACTTTTAAAAGTCCGGTGGGAGTTATTCCTTTGATAATCCCGGTAAGCAGGTTCCCATTTGGCAATTCAAAAGTGGAAGCTTTATTTTTTCGGAATAATTGTTTCTCATACCTTAAAAGAATTTCGGCCGCGGAAGTGGTTTTTAGACTATTCATGAATTTTTCAAGATGCTCTAAAATAAGTTCCAGTACGGTTTCTGTCGCAAATTCCATTTGAGAAAGAGATTTCATAGAAGCTGCTTTTGGCAATCCAGGAAAAGTCATTTGATTCACATTAAGGCCTACTCCAATTATGGTTATTCCAATTTTTCCGGAATTCAGGATGTTTTCAATTAAAATTCCACCAATTTTAAAATTTGCTGCCATAATGTCGTTAGGCCATTTGAGCTTTAAATTTTTAATTTTTAATTTATTTAAAGTATCCAATAATGCAAGGCCCACTCCCGCGCTTAAGACGAATTGAGTATGAACAGAAACCTCCGGATTGGGATAAATAACACTGAAAGTGAGGTTTTCACCAGCATTGGAAAGCCAGCTTGCACCCCTTTGCCCTCTTCCGGAAATTTGATCAAATGCCTGAATGCAGGTTGGCGATAAATTTTTATTGGATTGGCACCATTCCCGGGCTAATGAATTGGTAGAGGCGGTGGCACTAACTTTGATAATAAACATATATTAAAAGTTCTAATAATGGCGTTAATTGTTATGTTAACCAATGCTGAAAAGACTAAAAAGTAATAACTTTGCACAAAGAAATAAATTTAATGGCGAATAAAGAAACGAACAACGATCAACTTATATCTCATATCATAAAAGGAATTGAAGAAGTTAAGGGAAATAATATTGATATTCTCGACTTAAGAAAAATTGAAAATACGGTTTGTGATTATTTTATCATCTGTAATGGTACCTCAAATACTCAGGTAAATGCCATTGTAAGTTCAGTGCAAAAAATCGTAAGTAAATCTCTTAAAGATAAGCCCTGGCACATTGAAGGTAGCGAAAATGCGGAATGGGTCTTGATGGATTATGTATCCGTGGTAGTCCACGTATTCCAAAAACACATCAGGGAATATTATGATATTGAAGGTTTGTGGGGTGATGCCGTAACTACATCAATTGATACAAATTATAAAAATTAATTAAGCAAGAATGGCAAAGAAAACACCAAATAAAAAATTAGAACCTAAAAAACCTAAATTTAGCGCCTACTGGATATATGGAGCTATAATCGTAATCTTTTTAGGGATTAATTACTTTGGCGGAGGAGGATTCAATGAACCTGCCAAAACAAATCCTGCAGAATTTGAAACTTATCTTAAAAATGGGGATGTTAAGAAGATAGTAATAATTAATCGCAACCAAGCACAGGTATATTTAACCGAAGAAGCCAAATCAAAGGAAATTCACAAGAAATCTGAAGATGGGGAATTGTTTGCTTCGGGTGATACTCCTGCATACAGTTTTGAGTTTGGGGACCTTCAGAATTTTGAAAATAAAATTCAAAATATTAAAACCGAATACAAATTAGATACAATTGTTACTTATAGCACACAATCCAATGTGTGGGGAGATATTCTTCTCACCCTTTTGCCCTTCATTTTAATTATAGGGATTTGGATCTTTATAATGCGTAAAATGAGTGCCGGTGGCGGTGGCGGACCCGGAAGTCAAATATTTAATATCGGAAAGTCAAAAGCAAAATTATTTGATGAAAACACCGATGTTAAAACTTCTTTTAAAGATGTTGCAGGACTGGAAGGCGCCAAGGAAGAAATTCAGGAAATTGTCGACTTTTTAAAAACCCCTGAAAAATATACCGCATTGGGCGGACAAATTCCTAAAGGAGCCTTATTGGTAGGACCTCCGGGAACAGGTAAGACCTTATTGGCAAAAGCCGTTGCGGGAGAGGCAAAAGTTCCTTTCTTTTCACTTTCCGGATCAGACTTTGTAGAGATGTTTGTGGGGGTTGGAGCTTCCAGAGTTCGCGACCTGTTCAAACAGGCTAAAGAAAAATCACCTGCCATCATATTTATTGATGAAATAGATGCAATTGGTCGGGCCCGTGGAAAAAGCAATATGTCCGGATCCAATGATGAACGGGAAAATACCCTGAACCAATTGCTTACCGAAATGGACGGTTTTGGCACCAATTCCAATGTAATTGTACTTGCCGCTACCAACCGAGCCGATGTTCTGGATAAAGCGTTAATGCGTGCCGGGCGTTTTGACCGTCAAATATTTGTCGATCTTCCAGATGTTAGGGAACGAAAAGAAATATTTGAAGTTCATCTTCGCCCGCTTAAAAAAATTGACAAAGAGATGGATATCGAATTTTTGGCCAAACAAACCCCGGGTTTTTCAGGTGCCGACATCGCCAATGTTTGTAACGAAGCTGCCCTGATTGCAGCTCGTAATGAACACACTGAGGTTGGAAAACAAGATTTCCTGGATGCAGTGGACAGAATTGTTGGCGGACTTGAAAAGAAAAATAAAATTGTTACTCCCGCCGATAAGAAAGCAATCGCATTTCACGAAGCCGGTCATGCAACCGCAAGTTGGATGCTGGAACACGCTGCCCCCCTTGTAAAAGTTACCATTGTTCCCAGAGGACAATCCCTGGGTGCTGCCTGGTATTTACCCGAAGAACGACTTATAGTGCACCCCGAACAAATGTTGGATGAAATGTGTGCAGCATTGGGTGGTCGTGCTGCAGAAAAAGTTATTTTCAATAAAATTTCAACTGGTGCATTGAGTGACCTTGAAAAAGTAACCAAACAGGCAAGAGCCATGGTTACCATTTATGGCCTGAATGATAAGGTGGGAAATTTAACCTTTTATGACTCTTCAGGGCAAAATGAATATAATTTCACCAAACCTTACAGTGAAAAAACCGCTGAACTTATCGACAAGGAAATTTCCAATTTAATTGAATCTCAATACCAAAGGGCTATTCACTTATTGGAAACCAATAAAGATAAGTTGACTCAGTTGGCAGAAATCCTGCTGGAGAAAGAAGTGATCTTCAAAGACGATTTACAGAAAATTTTTGGTGACCGCCCTTTCGATAAAAAAGAAGAAGATGTGCCGCTAATCACAAATAAAAGTGACAAGAAACCAACCTCTTCCAAAAAGAATGTGAATAGTAAAGAATCTGAAAGTTCTTCCCCCAATCAAGAAGAAACCAATACTTCCGGAAATATTGAGGATAGCGAAATAACAGAAGATACTTCCGTTAATAAATAAGTTAATAAATCATTGGAAAAAATCTTAATTTGCCCAAGTGATAAATTAAGATTTTTTTACCTTTGGTTCATTCGGTCCAATTTAACTCCCTAAATCCCATTATGAGTCTATTTAGAAACTTTTTAAATCCCAAATCTAAATCAGACAAAGGTCAGGACATTCCGGACAAGAATGACCGTGGCAAATACATGCCAGACGTCAATCTTCCAACCGATGAGCGGTTTATGCTAAATTTTAAAAACAACGGTGGGAAATTTTTATATTGTGAGAATCAGGAGGAAGTATTTAATGCCTTCGATAATATCCTGATTGAGAATGATTGGTACGAAAAACAAGTTTGTTGTTTGGACCAAAATATTCAAAATAAATTTAACCAATTCAATCTGGAGTTTAATCGGTCCGGAGATGCTTCATTTTTTCTTTCTACCTGTGAGTATTTAATTGCCAATGATGGTTCCATTTTAATTTCTTCCAATCAAATTAAAGAAAAAAAATTAAACGAATTACCATCTAATTTTATCATGATAGCCTCTACAAGCCAATTGGTAGATAGCATTGGAGAAGGCTTAAGAGGAATTAAATATAAAAACAAATCCAGAATTCCTTCTAACATCACCACAATAAAAAGTTTTGAAACCCAAAAAGAAGGTGACTTCATGAGTTACGGAAGTAGCACAAAAAACCTATATTTGCTGCTATTGGAAGATTTATAAAATATGAGGGAATCTATAATTAGGACAATATCAGGTTTATTGTACATCTCCATTCTGGTGGTTTCAATTCTCTCTTCTGAATTTATTTTTATTTCCCTTTTTTTTCTGATTGGTTTAATATGCCTTCTTGAACTTGAAAAACTGCTGCGTTTAAAGAGTTATGCATTATATGCCGTTCACGCCGCGTTCTTTATTCTTTTCAGTTATTTAAAATTTGATGCCAATGCCACCATTGTGTTGTTATGTGTTACCATTTTTGTCAATTTATTCCTGGTAAAGGATTTACTCTTTATTAAAAAAATTCCAGTTTTTGAGAAAAAGAAATATATCATCCTGATATTTTACCTCATATCATCCATGATATTTTTAACCCTTATACCAACAACCTCCGGAATTTTTGTGCCGGAGCTGATCGTAGGAGTTTTTGTACTGATCTGGACCAATGATACCTTTGCATATATAGTTGGAAAGAATTTCGGAAAAAATAAGCTATACGAACAAATATCCCCCAAAAAAACCATTGAAGGATTTATTGGGGGATTGATATTTACCTGTATAGCAGGTTATTTTATTTATTATTTCACCCATTATCTAAACTTCCAATCCTGGTTGGGAATGGCGATAATATTGAGTATTTTTGGTACACTTGGTGATTTGATCCAATCTAAGTTTAAACGTCAGGCAGGAGTAAAAGACAGCGGAAAGCTAATGCCGGGACACGGCGGACTCTTTGACAGGCTGGACAGCATAATCTTTTCAAGTCCGTTTGTATATGCCTATTTATTGATATTAAATTATGTTTCATAAAGAAGGGCACAAAATAATCTTGGTTACGGCTATTTTTCTGATAGCGGTAAACACCATTACCTATTTATCCATTAACACCTACTGGGTGAAATTTGCGATTCTCACAATAAGTGTTTTGATCTTTTTGTTGATCCTTCAATTTTTCAGAAATCCAAAACGCATTGGCCAACTTGATAATGTCCAAATTTTAGCTCCGGTAGATGGCAAGGTTGTTGTAATTGAAGAAGTATTTGAAAAGGAATATTTTAAAGATAAGAGATTACAGGTTTCCATTTTTATGTCTCCAATAAATGTACACGTAACCCGTTACCCAATTGGGGGAACCGTAAATTACAGCAAGTATCATCCCGGGAAATTTTTGGTTGCCTGGCATCCAAAATCGAGCGAGGAAAACGAACGAACCACAGTTGTTGTAGAAAATCCCTTTGCAGGAGAAGTGCTTTACAGGCAAGTTGCAGGCGCCCTGGCAAAACGTATTGTAAATTACGCAGAAGAAGGCCAGGAAGTTTTACAGGGCAGCGACAGCGGATTTATCAAGTTTGGATCGAGGGTAGATGTGTTTTTACCATTAAACACAAAAATCCTGGTAAACCTGAATGACAAGGTTAAAGGTGGAATAAGTGTAATTGCCAATATTGAATAAGCTCAAAATGACAAAAACATCAGATATTAAATTTTTGAAAGCCTATGAAATGGTTAGCAATACTTCTCTTAAATTTCCTCCGGATATTATGCTGCACTTTTATGCCTATTATAAACGCGGTACCCTTAAAAACGGTTTTTACACTCCCGGAAATAATAAAGGCCTGCGCAGCGGATTTAAAGCGAACGCACTTCTACAGGTAGAAAATTTGAGCCAGCAGGAGGCCCGCACAAAATATATTGAAATGGTTGAAAAATACATTGGCGAGATATAAGATTGGGTTGAAACTTTAGTTTTTAACTTAAGCTTCACTTAAACCCTAATCTTCTCTGCCAAACTTTCCTCCCTATATTTTAAAGGTTCTAATTTTCCCATAACACTATTTCAATCCCGCTAAACTGGTTTTTAGCACTTCAATTTTTGCCTCTGCATCGGCTTTCTTCGCCTTTTCAATTGCTACTACATTTTCAGGTGCATTGTTTACAAAGCGTTCATTGGCTAATTTCTTCTCTACAGATCTTAAAAATCCTTGTGTGTACTCCAACTCTTCGTTTAGTTTCTTTCTCTCTGCAACAACATCAATAGCACCTTCTATAGGTATAAAATATTCATTTGATTTTATCCTGAATGACAAGGCACCTTCAACTTGCTTCTCTACATAATTTAAAGTTGAAATATTTCCCAATTTCACAATCACTGAATTGAATGTTTCTGAAGTTTTTTCGCTGTTTAGTATCTCCAAAGAAATTTGATCTTTAAAAGAAATATTTTTCGCTTTCCTGATATTTCTAATCCCCGAAATCACTTCAGAAGCAAAAGAAAATTCATCGATAATTTCCTGATCCGGATCTACAAAATTTGGCCATTTTGCAATGATCAAAGCTTCTTCCGGACTTCTGGATTTAAGTTGTTGCCAAATCTCTTCTGAAATAAATGGAACAAAAGGATGAAGGACTTTTAAGTTATCTTCTAAGATTGAAAGTACCTCATCATAGGTTTTTTGGTCGATGCCTTCACCATAAGCAGGTTTTACCATTTCCAAGAACCAGGAACAATAGTCGTCCCAAATGAGTTTATAGGTTGCCATTAAGGCATCGCTGATCCTGTATTTGGAGTAATGATCTTCAATTTCCAACAACTCTTTCTGGAATTTTGACTTATACCATTTTACTGCGATTCTGGAAGTTTCATCCTGAACTTTATCTTTATCGATTTCCCAGATATTGATAAGTTTGAAGGAATTCCAAATTTTATTGATAAATCCGCCGCCTTGTTTGCATAAATCTTCCTCAAACATCAAATCGTTTCCGGCAGGTGAGCTCAACAACATTCCTACCCGTACCCCATCGGCCCCATATTGGCTGATCAATTTTAACGGATCTGGCGAGTTCCCAAGGGATTTTGACATCTTACGGCGTTGTTTATCCCTTACAATTCCGGTTAAATATACATTTGTAAAAGGTTTTTCCCCGCGATATTCATATCCGGCGATGATCATTCGAGCTACCCAAAAAAACAAAATTTCCGGTGCCGTAACCAAATCGTTGGTGGGATAATAATAGTTTATCTCCTTGTTATCAGGTTCCAAAATTCCATTAAATACGCTAATAGGCCATAACCAGGAAGAGAACCAGGTATCCAGGGCATCAGAATCCTGGGTTAAATCACTGGGTTTAAGATTTTGGTTTCCGGTTTTTTCGATGGCTCTCGTTAATGCGGCTTCGGAAGTTTCGGCAACTACAAAATCGTCTTTGCCTTGTCCGTAAAAATATGCGGGGATTTGTTGGCCCCACAAGAGCTGTCTTGAAATATTCCAATCCCGAACATTTTCCATCCAATGCCTGTAGGTATTTACAAACTTATCTGGCACCAACTTCACTTCTTTATTTAAAACGGCATCGAGGGCGGGTTGTGCGAGATCTTTCATCTTCAGGAACCATTGATCGCTTAACTTGGGCTCTATAACAGCGCCGGTGCGTTCACTTGTTCCAATTTTATTGATATGAATTTCAGTCTTAACAAGAAATCCTAATTCGTCAAGTTCTTTTACCATCTCATTTCTGGCTACAAACCTGTCTTTTCCCTGGTAAGAAAGTCCGTATGAATTAAGAGTGGCATCATCGTTAAAAATATCGATTAACTCAAGATTATGTCTCTCACCAATTTCCTTGTCATTTATATCGTGGGCGGGAGTTACCTTCAGACAACCGGTTCCAAATTCCATGTCTACATATTCGTCTTCAATAATTGGAATTACACGATTCACTAATGGAACGATGGCTTTTTTTCCTTTAAGATGTTTAAACCTCTCATCGTTAGGATTGATACAAATGGCGGTATCCCCTAGAATTGTTTCAGGACGGGTGGTCGCAATGGTAACAGTTTCGTCACTGCCTTCAATTTTATATTTCAAATAATATAAATTTCCCTGTTGTTCCAAATGGATCACTTCCTCGTCAGACAAGGTGGTTTTCGCTTCCGGATCCCAGTTAACCATCCTGTATCCTCTATAAATCAGGCCTTTTTCATATAGATCCACAAAAACTTTGATAACCGAAGCAGACATGTTATCATCCATTGTAAACTTTGTGCGTTCCCAATCACAGGAAGCTCCCAGTTTTTTAAGCTGCTCCAGGATAATTCCTCCATGTTTATGAGTCCAATCCCAGGCGTGAACTAAAAATTCTTCCCTGGACAAATCGTTTTTATCAATTCCTTCCGCTTTCAATTTGGCGACAACTTTAGCCTCCGTGGCAATGGAAGCATGATCGGTTCCGGGTACCCAACAGGCATTGAAACCTTTCAGTCTTGCCCGTCTAATCAAAACATCCTGAATAGTGTTGTTCAACATATGGCCCATATGCAATACGCCGGTTACATTTGGAGGTGGAATTACGATGGTATAAGGAGTCCTTTCATCTACTTCAGAGTGAAAATAACCCTGTTCCATCCAGTATTCGTACCATTTGTTTTCTACCTGTTCTATCTCGTATTTTTGGGGTATTGCCATGTTTGGTCTGATTTTTGAAAATAAAAGCAAAAGTACTAAGTTGAGGATTATAAAAGAAGTTGTTTTGGTAAATCCTTTTGAATTTGGGATAAATCGGCTTATCTTTACTTAGAAAATTTATAAAATAAGTATCCCGGGAATTTAATTTGAATTTCCTCAAACAGTTTTCGGGAGCATATAAAAACAATAAATATTTTAATTATGAAAACAATTCTAACATTAATGATAGTTGTTTTAGGTGGTTTCTCAACCTTAACTGCTCAAAACACAGCAAAATTTGAATTTAAATCGGAGATGATCGATTATGGCGAAATTGAAAAAGGCAGTGATGGAGTTCGCGTATTTGAATTTAAAAATATTGGCGATGCCCCGCTGATCATAGAAAATGTTTATTCCAGTTGTGGATGCACCGTTCCAACCTGGACCAAAGCAGCTGTTCAACCGGGAGAAAGCGGAAAAATTGAAGTGAAGTATGACACCAATCGTGTTGGTCCCATCAGGAAAACAATCACAATTTATTCAAATACCGATGAACCTACAAAAGCCCTTAAAATAAAAGGGAAAATTTTGGATCCCGGCGAAAAATCTTAAAAATTAAAAAACTCCCGAAATTCGGGAGTTTTTTTATAATATTTTTTTAAGTTCAAACGTGATCATCTTTTCCATACCATTCCGCATAATTCTAAATCGTATGCGCTTTCCCTCTTTAGAACTGAGAATATTAATTATTTCAGAGAGCTTAAATTGATAGGCTTTTTTTCCATTTATATCAATCAGTAAATCTCCAATTTGGAGCCCTGCTTTTTCTGCAGGAGAATTGGGTCTTATTTCCACAATCTCATATTGTGGTTCAAATGTAAATTCAACCTCAGAATCGCTCTTATAAACCAGTATTCCAGGCTCATTGTTTTCCTGATTATTGGGTTTCGGAACAATTCCGCTCCGAAGTTTTTGAACGACACTAAATCCGGTATAGGCAATTGTTACCCCGCTCATATCATATTCAAATGCTGTTTTAAAATTTCTATTTGGCGAAAGGCGTATTTTTTTATTTGGATAGTCAATGGTTACATCAAACCTTTTTAAAATTTGTGCGCCAATGCTGCCGTTCCGTAATTTATAAGTTTGCATATCCTGAATGTAGAGCGAATCAGGAAAACTTGCTGTCACTTCCTCAAATTCAAACTTTCCCAACTTTAAACTTTTTATCCTGGTCCTTAGCCCATATACACTTCCACCCATTCCAAATCCCAAAAAATCTTCAAAATATCGCTCCGGAACTTTAATTCCCTTTTTTTTATCGCTCAACATCCATACAGCATCTCCCAGGCCACTGTCGATAAGAAAATTTAAGGGACGTTCAATATTATCATCAATTTTAACCCTTGCGGATACATAAGGTTTATTCATATAAAATATCAGTGGCAGATCCTCACATTTTGCACATTTTTTATATGCATAAGATTCGGGGTTATAAATATTTATTTTTTGTCTGGGATAATTAAATTCCAAAATAAAATCCTTAAAAAAATCATTGCCAATAATTCCGTGAATTGGAACCCCTACCCTGTTAGAAAGGTTGATTTCAAAATCGTAGACCACGTATAAAATTAGAGATTGACTGATTGCCTTTCCTATTCTAACTTCATTGCCGGAAGATTTGATTGCCTGAATAGGATCCCCGGCCCCCAAACCCTTCAAAAGTATACTCCTGGTATTTTTTACGTCTAGGGAATCCACCTCTTTTAAATTGAACATAATTGTTGAATCAACTCCTGTGTCAAGCAAAAATGAGAGTTCTACTCCATTTATTTCAACCTGTATGATCACTAAATCATGAATGAGCTGAAAAGGCAATTCAAAATGATCTTTATCATCGTCAATTTGAAATACCTTTTGTGCCGGTGAAGAAATAAACAGAGCAAAAAACAAGATCACAGAATTTATCAAGTTTTTCAATTTACCTTAAAATTCGCTCTTTAAAAACTCAAAAATTCCTTTTATTTATGATGATTTTAAAGAAGATTATGTGCTTAAAATTTTGCATTTTTGCATTGTAAAAAAATAACATAAATTATGCCTAAAATTTCAGCAAAAGGTAATTCCATGCCCGAATCACCAATACGAAAATTAGTTCCGTTCGCAGAAGAAGCAATCAGAAAAGGACGAAAAATCTACATGTTAAATATCGGTCAGCCTGATATTAAAACCCCGAAACAGGCTTTAGATGCAGTGAGAAATCACAATATCGAAGTTTTATCTTACAGTCACTCAGCAGGTTTTGAAGGATACAGAAAAAAATTGGCACAATATTACAGCAAAAGGGATATCCCTGTATACAGCGAAGAAATAATTATCACCACCGGTGGTTCTGAAGCCTTGTTATTCGCCATGGGAAGCATTGCCGATGCCGGGGACGAAATAATTATTCCGGAACCTTTTTATGCAAACTATAACGGATTTGCCACCTCTTCCGGAGTCAAAATTGTTCCTGTTGAATCCAAAATTGAAACAAATTTTGCACTACCTCCCATAAAGGAATTTGAAAAACTGATTACTCCCAAGACAAAAGCTATTTTAATTTGTAACCCGGGAAATCCAACGGGATATTTGTATACCGAAGAAGAGATCAAACAACTTGCTGAGATCGCCATCAAATATGATATCTTTTTGGTGGCAGATGAAGTTTACCGGGAATTTGCATACGACGGAGCAAAGCATTTCTCCATTATGAGCATCCCCGGATTGAAGAACCATGCCATTATGGTAGATTCAGTTTCAAAACGCTACAGCATGTGCGGCGCACGTATTGGATGCCTTGTTTCCAAGAATAAAGAGTTGATGGCCACCGCGATGAAATTTGCACAGGCAAGATTAAGTCCTCCAACATTTGCGCAAATTGCAAGTGAAGCGGCTTTGAGCACTCCTCAAAGTTATTTTGATGACGTGATTGAAGAATACACTTCCCGCAGAAATTTATTGGTTGCAGGTCTTGACGCAATTGAAGGGGTAACCGTAGCTCTTCCAAAAGGTGCATTTTATTGCATTGCCGCATTACCTATTGAAAATGCCGATGTTTTTGCAAGATGGCTTTTAGAAGAATTTCAATTTGAAAATGAAACAGTGATGGTAGCTCCTGCCGCAGGATTCTATTCTACCCCAAATACAGGTTTAAACCAGGTGCGAATTGCCTACGTTCTCAAAAAAGAGGATTTGCAAAGAGCCGTATTTCTTTTGCAGGAAGCATTAAAAGTATATAATAAATAATGAGGATTTTGCAGAACAGTTCATTAAAATCCTATAACAGCTTCGGGATAGATGTAAAGGCGAAACGCTTTGTTTCGGTTAACAATTTGGAAGAACTCAAATTGGTTTTGAAGGGCATCTATGCAGAAGAACTTTTTGTTTTGGGTGGAGGAAGTAATATGTTGCTCACTCAAGACATTACGGCTACCGTTCTTCATATTAATCTCAAGGGGATCAAAGTTGTAAAAGAAACTGAAGACTTTGCCTACGTACATGCAAATGCGGGAGAAAACTGGCACGAATTCGTGTTGTGGACCCTTGCTCATGACTTTGGCGGACTGGAAAATCTCTCCCTGATCCCGGGAAATATTGGTTCGTCCCCTATTCAGAATATAGGTGCTTACGGGGTAGAGCTCAAAGACCACTTTGTTTCCTGTGAATCCATCGACATCCAAACATTTGAGATGAGGAATTTTAATGCTGAAGAATGCGATTTCGGCTATCGAAATTCGGTTTTTAAAAATAAGCTTAAGGGGAACTATATTATTACAAGTGTAATTTTTAAACTGAGCAAAAAAAATCATCAGCTTCAAACTACTTATGGATCCATAAATGAAGCTTTGGAAGAAGGTGGAATAACAGCACCAACTATTCAGGATGTTTCAAATGCAGTGATTAAGATCAGGCAGCAAAAATTACCGGATCCAAAGGAGTTAGGCAATAGCGGCAGCTTTTTTAAAAACCCAATAATTTCAGCCGGATGCTTTCACGAATTACATCAGGAATATCCCGAAATGCCTCATTATAAAATATCAGAAAAGGAATTTAAGATCCCTGCAGGCTGGCTAATAGACCGGGCAGGATTTAAAGGCTACCGTGAAGGTGATGCAGGGGTTCATAAAAACCAGGCCTTGGTGCTGATAAATTACGGTACGGCCACTGGTGAAGATATTTTAAAACTCGCCAGAAAAATCCAGGCTAAGATCCATATCCAGTTCAAAATTGCCCTGGAGCCAGAAGTAAACATCTTTTAAACGTTGATTTAAAAGCAAAAAAAATCCCGCCAAGGCGGGATTTTTACATTTCAGTTTTTATTTTTTTACCGCTTTCTTCATTAATACAGCATCTATCACATGAACGACACCATTTGAAGCATCAACATCTACAACAGTGACGTTTGCAGTTTTGCCGTTCTCATCTTTTAAAACTACTTTTTCTCCGCTCATCATCGCTGTTAATTCAGCACCTTCAGCAGTTTTAAAAATGTAGGTACCGTTATTATCTTTAATGGATTGCATAAGTTGTCCATGGGTGATTTTACCATTTACGACATGATATTTAAGAACTTTTTGCAAATCGGCCTTGTTTTCCGGTAACAACAAATTATCTAAAGTAGTTTTTGGAACCTTAGCAAATGCATCATTGGAAGGAGCAAAAACAGTAAAAGGTCCTGATTCTGTTTTCATCATTTCTGCTAATTCCGCAGCCTGCATTGCACTTACTAAAGTACTTAACTCGGGAGTTGCCATTGCTCTGGAAGCTACACTGTTAGATTCCATTTCCATTTTAGCTTCATTAGCTTTCATTTCAGCCTCTTTTTCGGCTTCCATGCGCTGCATTTCCATTTTTTCTTTTTCTGCTTGTTCTTCCTTCTTTTCATCCTTACAGGAAGTAAAAGCGACTGCTGATAATACAGCAATTATTAATAATTTTTTAAATTTCATAATTTGGTTTTTTTAGTTAATTTGTTAATGCAATGTAAAAAGGAATCTATAATTATTGCATATTTAATAATTAAAGTTTCGTTAAAAATTAAAAGTCTTTCTATTCCTTCAAATCATTTCAAAGTGCCCGATATTATCATTACTTTTGTACAAAGAATCTTAGTTATGGAATTATTTATAATTACTATAGTATTATTAGCATTGGCTTTTGGAGGAATTGCCATTAAAATATGGGCAAAAAAAGACGGTAAATTTGCAGGCACCTGTGCCAGCCAAAGCCCGGTTTTGAATAAAGAAGGAGTAGCCTGTGGTTTCTGCGGAAAAATGCCCGATGAAATGAAAGATTGTTCTGAAACCAATAAGGAAGATTAACCTTGTATGGTAACAACTTTATTTGTTCTTTTCCTGGTATTCTCAGTTATAAATATCCTGTTTTATTTAGGTTATTTAAGTTTTTCTTCTTCGGAAATCACCCATCTAAATACTTCAAATATCCCGGTTTCTGTAATTATCTGCGCTAAAAATGAAGCTGATAATCTCAAGCAATTCATCCCTTCAATTTTAAATCAAAAATATACCGATTTTGAAGTGATCCTAATAAATGATGCTTCTGAAGATGATACTTTAGAGGTGATGGAAAGTTTTATTAGGGACGATGGGCGAGTTAAACTTGTGAATGTTCAAAACAACGAGGCTTTTTGGGGCAAGAAAAAATATGCACTCACATTGGGCATCAAAAAGGCAAAAAATCCTTATCTTTTATTTACAGATGCCGATTGTGCTCCGGTATCTGATCGCTGGATCGAAAAGATGGCTGCAAATTTAGACCCCGAAAAATCCATCGTTTTAGGATACGGAGGGTATTTTAAAAATAAAAGTTCCCTTTTGAACAAACTCATCCGTTTTGAAACGCTGTTTACCGCTATTCAATATTTTTCTTATGCCAAATGGGGATTGCCGTATATGGGAGTGGGACGCAACCTGGCGTATACCGCAAAAGAATTTTATGACCAAAATGGATTTGCCACACATTTACATGTGCGTTCGGGAGACGATGACCTGTTCGTAAACCAGGCTGCTACCGCCAGAAATACGGCAATTTGTTTTGACAGCGAAGCCATAACCCGGAGTGAGCCAAAAACAAATTTTAAAAGCTGGATCCGTCAAAAGCGCAGGCATGTTTCAACTGCCAAATATTATAAGTCTAAACACAAATTGTTGTTAGGACTTTTTTATTTATCTCAATTAACAATTTGGATTTTACTGGTAATTCTATTGATCTTTCAAATTCATTGGCAACTGGTTTTAGCTGTTTTTGGAATCAGGATCCTGATCCAAACCTTAGTTTTTTGGAAATCGGCTAAGAAATTGGACGAGGTTGATCTAATCTGGATGCTTCCTGTGCTGGAATTGTCTTTAATTTGCATACAATTAGGTATCTTTAGCTTTAATCTTTTTTCAAAACCAACCAATTGGAAATAAACCCTGCACTTCTGCTACATCAAATTGAAAAGGCAAAAGCGGGAAATCAGGCGGCTTACAAATACCTACTGGACACTTTTTGGAGTGACGTCTATTCTTTCCAGCTTAAACACACCAGAAATGAATACGATGCTGAAGACATCACTATTCAAACATTTTCAAAAGCATTCGATAAACTTCACACCTTCAATGAAAAATACAGCTTTAAAACCTGGTTGATCACCATCTCCAAAAATATTCATATTGATTTGATCCGAAAAATGAAAGCGTCAATCAGATCAAACCAAGCCGGGGAAGAATATGAAATGGTCAACAAAATTGCGGATGAAACTCCTTCAATTGAGGATACGCTAATCAGCGAACAACATTTAGCCCAATTGCTCAGCGACATTAAACAGCTGAAACCCCCTTACCAGGAGGTCATCAATTTGAGATATTTTCAGGAAAAATCTTATAAAGAAATAGCAGAACATCTTCAGGAACCTATGAGCAATGTAAAGGTAAAACTCCTGCGAGCCAAGAAATTACTTGCACAGATTATTGAGTCAAGACGGTCTTAAAGCCTTGATAAAGTCTGTTGGTTTCAACTTATTCATTTCATCATATTATTGTATCTTTGAACCTTAGAATTTTGATATGACAACAGATACAATAGCTACCTCCCAACCCACTCCAAAGCCTAAATGGTTACGTGTAAAACTTCCAACCGGAAAAAAATACACAGAGCTGAGGGGTGTGGTAGAAAAATACAGTTTAAATACTATTTGCACTGCCGCAAGTTGCCCCAATATGGGCGAATGCTGGACTGAAGGCACCGCAACTTTTATGATCTTAGGGAATGTATGCACGCGATCCTGCGGGTTTTGCGGGGTAAAAACCGGAAGACCGGACACTATAGATTGGGACGAACCAGAGAAAGTTGCCCGATCCATAAAATTAATGCAAATCAAACACGCGGTAATTACCAGTGTAGACCGTGACGATTTAAAAGATATGGGATCCATAGTCTGGGCTGAAACCGTAAAGGCAATCCGGAGAATGAACCCCGGAATTACTTTGGAAACCCTTATTCCCGATTTTCAGGGAAATGAACGCAATATAGACCGGATAGTGGAGGTAAGTCCTGAGGTGGTTTCCCACAATGTGGAAACCGTAAAACGATTGACCAGGGCAGTGCGAATTCAGGCGAAATACGAACGAAGTTTACAGGTTTTAAAATATCTGAAAGATCAGGGAATTGCGAGGACCAAATCCGGGATTATGTTGGGTCTGGGAGAAACCGAAGATGAGGTGATCCAAACTTTACAGGATTTGAAAAGCAATAATATTGATATTGTAACTATAGGCCAATACCTGCAACCCAGCAAAAGGCATTTACCGGTAAAAGAATTTATCACGCCGGAGCAGTTCAAAAAATATGAAAATATCGGACTGGAATTAGGTTTCCGCCACGTAGAAAGTTCTGCTTTGGTAAGATCTTCCTATAAAGCCCAAAAACATTTAACCTAATTTCAACCCCCAAAAGATATGGCTGAAAAAATAAAAATTGGGATCAACGGCTTCGGCCGAATTGGTCGCAACTTGTTCAGGCTATTGTTGGATCACAAAGAAATTGAGGTTGTTGCGATTAATGACATTGCCGATGCCGCAACACTCACTCATCTCCTTAAATACGACAGTATTCACGGAAGGCTGAATAGAGATATTGCCTCCGTCAATTCAAATATTGTCATCAATAACAGGGAAATTCCTGTACTTAATTCTCATCATCCTAAGGATATTAACTGGTCCAAATACGGGGTTAGGTATGTGGTGGAAGCATCCGGACAATTTAAAAAAACCGAAGATCTGAAACATCATCTTCAGGAAGGAGTTCGAAAAGTTATTCTTTCGGTCCCACCGGAAGATGATCAAATAAAAATGGTGGTTTTAGGCGTAAATGAAAATATCCTGGACGGCAGCGAGAAAATAATTTCCAATGCGTCCTGCACCACTAATAATGCAGCGCCTATGCTAGATGTGATCAATAAAAATTTTGGGGTGAAACACGCCTATATCTCAACAATACATTCCTATACTTCCGATCAAAGTTTGCATGACAAACCACATCGCGATTGGCGAAGGTCAAGAGCGGCTGCGCTGTCAATAATTCCAACCACCACAGGGGCGGCCAAAGCACTTACCAGGATTTTTCCCGATTTGAAGGATGTGATTGGCGGTTGCGGAATCCGGGTACCGGTACCTAACGGCTCGCTTACAGATATGACCTTAAATGTTCACAGGCAAACAACCATTGAGGAAGTTAATGCCGTTTTTGAAAAAGCAGCTCAAACTTATCTAAAAAATTATTTGAGTTATACTGATGAACCCCTTGTTTCAATTGATATTGTTGGAAATCCTTATTCCTGCATTTTCGACTCACAAATGACCTCTGTAATTGGGGGAGATTTAATTAAACTCATTGGATGGTACGACAATGAAATTGGCTATTCCAGCCGACTTATAGATTTAATTTCTTTCGTCTCAAAGAATTAACTATATTTAACAAAATTATGTACCAGCATTTTTCCTCAATGAAGAACATTATTTTAACATTTTCACTTCTTATTTGCTGTTACACGTCGGTAGCTCAACAAAAAAGTGACGTAGAAATTTCAGAAGTAAACAGCAGCATTCAAAATCTGCTTAATGAAGCCGAAATTTCCATAAATGTTTTAAATTTTGAAAAGGCCCTCGCCAAACTTCAAAATGCTTTAGAACTCTCAAAACAAATAAACAATAAAAAGTACATTGCGCTTACAAGTAGCTATCTTTCAAATTTATTCTACGTCAATCTCGATTACGAAAAAGCAATTACGGAACTTCAGCGTACGATTTCCATTCAGCGTGAAATTAATGATGAAGCAGGTTTAGCCTATAGCTATCTGAATTTTGCAAAGATCTTCAATGCAAACAAAGATTTTGAGCGTGCCACCAAATATTTAAATCTGGCCGAAGGTTATTATTCTAATCATAACGATCCTGAACTTTTAGGCTTGGTAGAGCTTAACCGGGGGATTATAAGCCTCTATTCAGATACTTCTCAAAGTCCCGGTAACCTGGCACTTACCCAATTCGCCAATGCTGAATCCTCTCTAAAGGAAAGCAATAATTTATATGAAAAATCCAGATTATATTTTTTTAAAGGAAAGGCCTATACCCTGAAAAACCAATATAAGAAAGCGGAAACAGAAGTGTTAAAATCTCTGGAAATTGCCGGTAACAACAATTTTGGGGGAATGATCATGTATGCCAACGAACTTCTTAGCGAAATTTACGAATCACAGAAAAATTACAGCAAATCCCTCGTTTTCTTAAAAACTAGCAACCAAGTACGTGACTCTATCTTTAATATGAGTAGAGAGGCCAATAAACTGGATGCAAACACCCGTTATGGAGTAGATGCTTTAAAATCTAATGCCAAGGAACTTAAGATTCAGAATGCAGAACTGGAGCGTTCATTAAAGGTCAACAAACTCACCACTATTTTGAGTGTTGCTCTTATCACTATTTTATCCCTGTTGACCCTGTCTTTATATAAAAACAATAATCTGCGCGCCAAGGCCAATGAATTGCTTCAGAAAAAAAATGACGAACTTACCATAGCGAAGGAAAATGCGGAAAAAGCATCGTTGGCAAAAGCGCAATTCCTCTCTACAATTACCCATGAACTTCGTACCCCGCTTTACGCGGTTACCGGCTTGACTCATTTACTTTTGGAAGAAAGTCCTACCGCAAATCAGAAAGAGCATTTAAATTCCCTTAAATTCTCGGGAGAATATCTCTTATCCCTTATAAACAACATTCTTGACCTCAACAAACTTGAGGCGAATAAAATGGAAATTTTGGATACCTCCTTTAATTTAGAAAAGCGTATTTCAGATGTATTGATCGCCCTGAAAAATTCTGCAGATCTTAAAAACACTAAATTACATTTCAGTTTTGACAAGGATATTCCAAAAAAATTAAAAGGAGATCCGCTTAAAATTTCACAAATCCTGATCAACCTCATAGGGAATTCGATCAAATTTACCGAAGATGGCGATATCTGGATCAATGTCAAGAAAAACCATCAGGTGGGCCAGCAGTATTTCTTACACTTCGAAATTAAAGACAATGGCGAAGGAATTTCCAAGGAAAAACAAACTGCGATTTTTGATAATTTTACCCAGGGTTCTATGCAAATAAACCGAAAATTTGGTGGAACAGGCCTGGGACTTTCCATAGTTAAGAATTTGTTGAATTTAATGCATAGCGATATTCACCTGGAAAGCGATTTGGGCAAGGGTTCTACCTTTAGTTTTGACCTTAAATTTGAGGCTTTTGAACAACCTAAATTGGTTCCCACTGAAAATGGAAAGGGAATTGTTCCGCTTTCCAACAGCACTATGCACAATAAAAAAATCTTAATTGTTGAAGACAATAAGATCAACCAAATGATCACCCGAAAAATTCTCGAAAAACATCAGGTGATTTGCGATGTTGCCGACAATGGAACTATTGCCATTGAATTGGTGAAAAACAATACTTTTGACCTTATATTAATGGATATTCATATGCCTGGCATAAGTGGAATTGAAGCCACCATAGAGATTCGGAAATTTGACGAACTTATTCCTATTGTTGCCCTTACTGCGGTGACCCTGGATGAAAATCTGGATGAATTTTTTCTGAACGGATTCACCGATATTATCCCCAAACCTTATAAAACAGAGGAATTTTTCAATAAAATAAACCTGCATCTTGCCGCCAGTAAAATCGAGGTCTAAGCTTTGGCATATTATTTGAACAAAACGGCTAAGGAAAAGTATATAGTGAATATATAGTTTGAATTAGCCAAAACTAAAATGGGGTGCAAATGCACCTCATTTTTTATTTAGAGACGAATTTTTCAATTTGTTGGTCAAATTCCAGTGCCTTGCTGCCTATAAATTTCATTTTAATAGGAAGGTAATATAAATTTGGATGGGATATGGCCCCTTTTAACCTCATAAAATCCTTCTCGGTTGTTAAAACCAGGGGAGCTTTCATTATTTGATTTAAATCCCCTTTTGTGAATTTATGATGATCGGAAAATTTTAAGTGCTCAAAATCAATGTGAAGTTGATCGAGATAATCACAAAAAGGTTGTGGGTTTGCAATTCCCGTTACCAGGGTTATTTTTTCATCTGAAATAGAACTTATCAACTTCTTCTGTTTTTCACTATAAACCTTGTTGCCATATTCTATATAACTGAAAAATAATTTTTGATAATTCCTCAGCTTAAGCCTTTTTTTAATTTTGATTTGATTTTTGACCGTCATATTTTTCGGGCACTTTGTCACCACTATTATGTGCGCGCGTTTAGCCCCAGATGCAGGTTCCCTCAAATTGCCCGTGGGCAAAATAAAATCGTCTATATACAATTCATTATAGGTAGTCAAAAGGATATTTAATCCGGCTTTCACTTTTCGGTGCTGGAAAGCATCATCCAGTAAGATCACCTCGGGGGAACAATTGGCTTGCAAGAGGGAAATCCCCCTGGTCCTTTTTTCATCTACCGCAACTATCGCGCCTTTGAATTTTAATTTAAATTGCAAAGGCTCATCCCCTACCATTTCTGCTGTTTCACTTCCTTCCAAAAGATGAAACCCACTGGAGTCACGTCCGTAGCCTCGGCTGAGTGTTGCGGTTTTGTAATTCGAAATAAGGAGCGTGAGCAGGTATTCTATCATTGGCGATTTTCCTGTTCCTCCAACGCTAAGGTTACCCACACAAATAACCGGGAGAGGGAACGCCTTGGATTTAAAAAGCTTTACATTATACAAACCGTTTCGCAACAGCATCCCTGTGCCGTATAATAAAGCAAAAGGGGTCGATATTTTTCGAAGTAGTCTCATTGTAACGAATGTATAATATTTATATTTGAATTAAAATACAAACTATGTTAATTACAGATGTTATAAAACACCTGGAAGATTTTGCGCCGGCCGCAACCGCTGAAGATTTTGACAATGTTGGATTGTTGGTAGGAGACCCGAATAAGCCGCTTTCGGGGATTCTGATCACGCTGGACACCCTGGAAGAAGTCGTTGAGGAAGCCATCGCAAAAAAATGCAATCTTATTGTAAGTTTTCATCCCATCATCTTTTCCGGATTAAAAAGGCTGAATGGCAACAATTATGTTGAAAGAACAGTGATAAAGGCCATTCAAAACAACATTGCCATTTTTGCAATTCATACCGCCCTGGATAACCATCATCTGGGAGTAAATAAAATGATATGTGATAAACTTCATCTTACAAATTCCAAAATTTTAATACCAAAGAAAAACAGCATAAAAAAACTCACCACTTATATTCCCACTTCCCAGGCAGAAATGTTGCGAAAGAAACTTTTTGAAGCCGGGGCGGGTTCAATTGGAAATTATGATGAATGCAGTTTTAACATTGAAGGCATTGGCAGCTTCAAAGCAAATTCAGAAGCAAATCCGGTGATAGGGAAAATAGGAGAAACTCATTTTGAAGAAGAAACCCAGATTGGAATTACTTTTCCCAAACATCTTGAAAGTCAAATTTTAAAGGCTCTCTTTAAAAATCATCCTTATGAAGAAGTGGCTTATGAAATAGTAAGCCTGGATAACGCCCATCAGCAAATGGGAATGGGAATGATTGGGGATTTGCCCAAGGAAACAGATGAAACAGAATTTCTGGCCCAGATTAAAAACACCTTTCATACCAAATGTATCCGGCATTCCCAACTCCTTGGCAATCCGGTAAAAAAAGTTGCGGTACTTGGCGGAAGCGGCAGTTTTGCCATAGAAAATGCTAAAAATGCCGGGGCCAATTTTTTTATTACGGCCGATTTAAAGTATCACGACTTCTATAGAGCAGAAGGGAAACTCGTTTTGGCTGACATTGGCCACTATGAAAGCGAACAATACACAAAAAACCTATTACATGTGTATCTTAGTAAAAAAATCCTTAATTTTGCACTTATTTTATCGAATACAAAAACCAATCCTATCAAGTATTATTAACTATGGCAAAAAAAACCGATGTTACTGTAGAAGAAAAGTTAAGAGCGTTGTACGATCTTCAACTAGTCGATTCCAGAATAGATGAAATTAGAAATGTACGGGGCGAACTTCCTTTGGAAGTAGAAGACTTAGAAGACGAGGTTGCCGGGTTAAACACACGTATACAAAAATTGGGGGGAGATTTGGAATTTATTGACACCGACATCAAAAACAAGAAAATTCTTATTGATGATTCTAAAGCGGCAATAAAAAAATACACCGAACAACAAAAAAATGTACGGAACAACCGTGAATTTAACGCATTGAGCAAGGAAATTGAATTTCAGGAACTTGAAATTGAACTTGCCGAAAAAAATATTAAAGAATATAGGGCCCAGATAGAGCAGAAAAACCAGGTAATTGATCAAACCAAAGAACGTTTGACCGACAGGGATAAGCACCTTACCCACAAAAAAGGGGAACTTGACGCTATCCTTGCCGAAACCAAGAAGGAAGAAGATCAATTGGTAAATAAATCCAATGAGTTGGAAAACCTGATTGAAAAAAGGTTGATCAGTGCTTATAAACGAATTAGGGTCAACGTGAAAAATGGGTTAGCAATAGTTCCTGTAGAACGCGGAGCTTCCGGAGGGTCATATTTCACTATTCCACCACAGGTTATCGTAGAAATTTCAAGCAGAAGAAAAATTATTACCGACGAGCACAGCGGAAGAATTCTAGTTGACGAAGAGTTGGCGAAAGAAGAACAGGAAAAAATGGAAAAACTCTTTTCTAAAATTTAGAAAATATATTCTTTTTATTTAAGTTATTTAAGGGATATTCGAAAAGTATAATGAATACTTTCTGAATATCCTTTTTTTTATGAAAAAAAAGCCAAGGAACAAAAGATAATAGAGAATAGAAAAAAGATAAAAGACTTATATGTAATCAAGATTCATCAAGAAAAACAATCCACCTCTGCGGCCTTTGCGTTTTTTTTCTTTGCGCCCTTTGCGTGGAAAATTAACTGGAAGGAACGATCTAAGAAACAAGAGCCAAGAAGCAAGAAACAAGACAAAAGATAATAGAAAAGATAATAGAAAAGAGATCAAAGACAGAAAGGTAATCAGGATTCCCTTAGAAAAACAATCCACCTCTGCGGCCTTTGCGTTTTTTTTCTTTGCGCCCTTTGCGTGAAAAATTGGATGGAAGGAACGATCTAAGAAACAAGAGCCAAGAGCCAAGAGACAATAAACCAAAACAAGTTAGAAATTAGAAGTTAGAAGTTTGTTCTGTTAATCCCGTTATGATGTGGTTTTCCAAGTTGGCAAAAAGTAGGAAACAATCTCTAAACCGGAAATAAGAATTTAAATTTACGAATAAAAAAAT
>Ga0307487_1000288_pt1 | contig 40488 bp, 42 predicted proteins | sample CBIW12metaG_FD_203665 | JGI IMG/M metagenome (GOLD analysis project Ga0307487, IMG submission 203665) | Sea-ice brine microbial communities from Beaufort Sea near Barrow, Alaska, United States - CBIW 1.2 | ecosystem: Environmental > Aquatic > Marine > Coastal | place: USA: Alaska | collected... | reverse complement strand
AATTCTTCAAATTTCACATGAAGGTCGAAGAAATTTTTACCCATCACATTCCAGTGAAAATTTCTCAATTTCTGATAATATAAGTGATAATCGGCCAGTAAAACATTTAATTCTTTAACTGTATTGAGAGTCTTTTTCTCATCTAATCCTAAATAATTCATAGTTTTTATTTATTGTTTTATTTGTTTCTATTCAAAAATATGATAGTTTAAGGTTGATTCCAACAATTTAACATGCTTTAATACAACTTTAACGCGACCTAGCTCAGCTCTTAGGCCTGTTAACCGTTAAATTTAATTTATTCATCATTGCTTTAGATACCTGTCCGCCGGAAATGCCATATCCGTCAACCAATATTCCCTTTTCACCGTTTTTTGTGGAAATGGCATACAAAATAGCGTTGTCATCTGGATCGCTCATACCTTCAAACCTCAAGACCTTATCCACATTAAATTCGTGCAGTTGATAGGTTTCATTTTTTGCTTTATTTTGAATTTCTTCGTCCAACAGGTTAAAATCAAGGTCATAACCTTCTTCCAGTTTTAATTTGTTGATCGCTTGTGACAGGGTTCCGTAATCTTTCATTTTTTTGTGATTTGGTTTCAGCAATGAAGTTACTGCCACTGCGGACAATGTGCAAATACAAAAGGGGCTTTAGTATAAGTTTAACTCACTAAAGATTCTTATTCATTGTGGTCTTTACTTCGGAATAAGGCGAACGGAATTGCGAATAATATGAACAAATACCAACCGGTTATTATTCCGAAAATGGTGATAATTGCGGCGACTAGATAGATCCAATAAGACTTTAGGAATTTCATATTGAAATAAAGATTAATATTAAAAGCAACACATAGTAAAACCAATAGATCATTGGCTTGGTAGGATCGCTTCCGAATAAAAGCACGGTGACCTTATAATCGAAACTCCTGTTTTTTGCAATATGATTATAAGCAATATTACTTAAAGCTTTAAATCATTTATGCTTACGTACTGGATATGCCATTTGGGATTGCCCAAATAATATTGAATTTTGTAAGCCGAATCAGGCCCTGAATATACATTTCCATTCCTGCGATGGGATCACTGCCTTTTCGGAATCTATATTCACTTTTGATGGCGTAAGCTCCAGTAATGACCACTTTTTTGGTTGGGTCTAACGCTGTTTAATTTCAATCATTCCATTCGATTCCGCTTCAGTTTCGAACCTGACAGCTCCGATTTGCACACGAGCGAAGCGAACCGAGGAAATAATTCGTGTCCTTAAAAAACAAGCAAGCTTACAGTATAGGTTTGTTTCATTTTTTTGTCATGAATTACAAATTTACTGAATTATGTCGAGCGAAGTTTGTGAGGTTTCAGGAACTTGTGCAGGATAATGACATTAAAAACAAATCATTCCATACCAAAATAAGCGACACTATTTTTCCGAAATCCGGTTGTTAAATACTTTATAATAAAAAGGTTACATTTGAAAGGCGATACTCCAATAGTGCATTCTGCGAGAAATTAAAAATCAACAAACAAATTTATTGTTCTCTAAAAAATAATTAAACACAATTCTATGCAAAACTTTAATTCGCCTTTAGAAGCCTTTCAGTATTGGGAAAAGAAAATACCAAATGCAGTTTTTTTAAAACAGCCTCTTAATGGCAAGATCATCAACTATACTTTTGCTCAAGCAGGTGAAGAGTCGCGCAAGATTGCCAATGCGATAAAAAACTTTAATCTACCGGAAAGGAGTCATATTGCTTTAATCTCTAAAAACTGTGCGCATTGGCATATGGCCGATTTGGCTATTATGATGTCAGGGCATATTTCCATTCCTATTTATCCGTCACTTAATGCCGATTCTATTAATCAAATTTTAGTCCATAGCGATAGTAGGGCTATCATTATAGGAAAGCTGGACGATTTTGAATCTCAGCAATCGGGCATTCCAGATATACACAAAATTTGTGTAGGTCTTTATGGCGATACTAAGGAGATGCTTTGGGAAGATATAGTTTCAAATGGGCAAGAAATCACAACTGTTCATATCCAAAAACCCGATGACTTGTATACCATCATTTATACGTCAGGCACAACAGGAGAACCAAAAGGAGTAATGCATACGGTTAATAATCTTATGGAAAGTGTTAAAGCTATTCACTCGCGGTTACCTTTAGAGGATAATTCCAAACTGTTTTCTTTCTTACCAATTGCCCATGTAGCAGAACGTGTATTGGAAAACTTAAGTTTTGTGATTGGGGCAACAGTAGCTTTCCCAGAATCTTTGCAAAGTTTCGCGTCAGATTTAGAGCAAGCAAAACCTAATTTATTTTTTGCGGTACCGAGAATATATACCAAGTTTCAGGAAAAAATATTGGAGAAGCTTCCGCAGAAAAAATTGAGTACGCTACTAAAAATTCCTATCGTAAATGGTATCATCAAGAAAAAACTACAACAGAAATTAGGACTGCGAGAAGCAAAATATATTATTTCGGGAGCAGCCCCGATAGCCCCAAGTTTAGTGATTTGGTATGAAACTATTGGTATTACTATTCTACAAGGATACGGTATGACCGAAGACACTATTATTTCACATTTCAACACACCAACCGATAATAGAGTCGGGACAGTAGGAAAGGCTGTGGCCACTGTAAGCATTAAACTATCTCCGGAAGGTGAAATTCGCATCAAAAATAAATGCTTAATGAAAGGCTATTACAAAGCCCCTGAAATTACCGCTTCAGTTTTTGATGAAGAAGGATTTTTTAAAACCGGAGATATCGGAGAGTATGACCATGATGGGTTTTTGACCATTACGGGCCGGGTGAAAGACCAGTTTAAAACAGATAAAGGCAAATACATCTCTCCGGCACCATTAGAACTAAAAATGTCTGTAAACAAGGACATTGACCAAATATGTCTTGTGGGAACTGGAATTCCTCAACCCATAGCGCTGATTACCTTGTCAGAATCAGGTAAGGCCAAATCTAAAGAATCATTATGTGCCGGATTAATTGAAACGGTTAATCAAATAAATTCGCATATTGAAAAGCATGAAAAGATTGAAAAAGTAATCATCATGAAAGAAGATTGGAATGTCGCTAACGGATTAACTACACCAACTTTGAAAGTGAAACGTAACGCTATCGAGAAAATCCATCAGCAATTTTATAAATCATGGTTTGAAAATGAAGATAAAGTAATATTTGAGTAAATGAAATCAAAAAAAATGCCACTGCGGATAATGTGCAAATAAAAAATGGGCTTTAGTATGGGTTTAACGCAGGTTAAGGGCGATTTTTCCCATTATTGCCCTTTCCAAAAAATCCGAAGGGAATCGCAATTATAATAAGCAGATACCATCCGGTAATTATTCCAATAATTGTAATTACAGCGGCAAGGATATAGAACCAGTATGATTTTGGGAAGTTCATAATAATAGGATGAAAAGACTTAAAAGCAATAAAAAATTTCGGGCCAATTAAGATAGTGAAAATTCTTATTGGCAATATCACCATAGTTTGAGAAGGTAGTTTAACTTATTACGAGTTGAAATTTAATATTATGAAATTTGAAATTGATACTTTTGTTGAAGCGGATCGATTTTTAACAGGAAGTTTTGAGAAAAAAATCAATTCCTTTCCCCTCCTGACCAATCGGGGCTAAAGGGTGGAATTGATTTTTTTTGAAGAAAAATCGAACTGAGAATTTCTTATCCACCACACTGGTATCCTAAACATAGGCGAAGGAAGGATGGGGGGAAATGGGAAATAAACAGCAAAATAATAATGAAAGAAAAGACAAATAAAAATATTTTAATCACCGGCGGAGCGGGTTTTATAGGCTCTCATGTGGTTCGGTTATTTGTGAACAAATATCCCAATTATCAAATTTTCAATCTGGACGCCTTAACCTATGCCGGAAATTTGGAAAATCTAACTGACATTGAAGAAAAACCAAATTATCATTTTATAAAGGCGGATATCAATGATGCGGAAGAAATGCATTCCCTTTTTAATAAATATAAATTTGAAAGAGTAATTCATTTAGCTGCAGAATCTCATGTAGATCGTTCCATTACTGATCCTTTGGCATTTGTAAAAACCAATGTTATTGGCACCATGAATTTGCTAAATGCAGCAAAGGAGTTATGGAAAGATAATTTGGAAGACAAGCTTTTTTACCATATTAGTACCGATGAAGTTTATGGAACTTTGGGTGAAACCGGATTATTTACCGAAACTACTGCATATTCGCCTAACTCACCTTATTCTGCTTCAAAAGCCAGTTCCGATCATTTTGTGCGGGCTTACGGCGAAACTTATGGTTTGCCTTTTATTATTTCAAATTGTTCAAATAATTACGGCCCAAATCAATTCCCGGAAAAACTGATTCCTCTTTTTATTCATAATATTATTCAAAATAAGCCTTTACCGGTTTATGGAGACGGAAAATACACCAGGGATTGGTTGTTTGTTCTTGATCACGCAACCGCTATCGATCTTGCTTTTCACAAAGGAAAAAACCAAGAAACTTATAATATTGGGGGTTTTAACGAGTGGCAAAATTTAGATCTGATAAAACTTCTCTGCGAACTCATGGATAAAAAACTCGGCAGGGATGAAGGCAGTTCCGCAAAACTGATTACCTATATAAAAGACCGTCCGGGCCATGATAAACGCTATGCAATAGATGCCACAAAAATATCCAAAGAATTAGGCTGGAAACCCTCGGTTACTTTTGAACAAGGACTTGAAAAAACGATTGACTGGTATCTAAACAATAGAAAGTGGTTGTTAAACGTAACAAGCGGAAAATACCAGGAATACTATTCAAAACAATATGCTGCGAATTGATGCGAATTTAAACGAATTATACGAATGGATTTCATTGAGAAGATAGTATACAAGGAAGAGAGCTATAAAATAATAGGATCTTGCATGAAAGTGCATAGGACCTTAGGTCCAGGATTCTTGGAGGCTGTTTATGAAGAAGCTTTGGAAAAAGAATTTCTGAACCAAAAAATACCATTTAAAAAACAAGTTAAGCTTGAATTGTATTACGAAAATCAAAAATTGAACAAACAATATAGAGCAGATTTTGTTTGTTACGATGCTATTATTTTGGAAATAAAAGCTGTTAACCTAATTCCAGTCGCATTTTATGCTCAATTAAAGAACTATTTAAAATGTACAAATGCGGAATTAGGAATGTTGATTAATTTTGGCACATCTTCCCTAACGTATAAAAGAGTATTAAATTCACCTAATTCTAATTCGCATAATTCGTGACAATTCGTTTAATTCGCATCTAACAATTCGTGCAATTCGTATCTAATGAAGGGAATAATACTTGCTGGAGGCTCCGGCACCAGACTTTATCCAATTACAAGGGGAATATCCAAACAATTGCTTGCAATTTACGACAAGCCGATGATCTACTACCCCTTATCGGTTTTGATGTTGGCAGGGATTCGGGAAATTTTGATTATATCGACTCCTGAGGATCTTCCAAATTTCAAAAAATTGCTCGGGGCAGGAAATGAATTGGGATTGCGTATTTCTTATGAAGAACAAGCCGCTCCGGATGGCTTGGCCCAGGCTTTCATTATTGGGGAGCAGTTTATTGATGAGGATGATGTTTGCCTTATTCTGGGCGACAATATTTTTTATGGGCAAGGTTTAACAAATTTACTTGCCAGATCGGTTCAAAACACGGTACAAAACAAGAGGGCTACTATTTTTGGTTATACAGTAACCGATCCCGGAAGATATGGGGTTGTAGAATTCAGCGAAGATGGAAAGGCGTTAAGCATTGAGGAAAAGCCAGAAATCCCCAGGAGCAATTACGCGGTTGTGGGACTATATTTTTATCCAAATTCTGTTGTGAAAGTGGCAAAATCAATTCAACCCAGTGCAAGGGGAGAACTGGAAATTACCGCTGTGAACCAACATTATCTGCAACAGGGGAATTTAGATGTGGAACTTATGGGACGTGGCTTCGCATGGCTGGATACAGGAACACCTGAATCTCTGCTTGAAGCCTCTAATTTTATTCATACCATTGAAAAGCGTCAGGGCCTTAAAATTGCCTGTCTCGAAGAAATAGCATTCGACAAAAAATATATTTCCATAAAACAATTACGTTAATTGGCATCTCCGTTGAGCAAAAATGAATACGGGGAATATTTGATGAAAATTGTAGATTAAAAGAAGCAATAATCTGAAATTTCTTTTGATCAAAATTCTTCGATAAAGAAAAATCCTGAGTAATTGAAATTTTTCATCTTTATCCAAGTTTATAAATTCTATATTTGCCCACTGTTTTAAATTCTCAAATCCGCAGTTTGAAAGTATTAATAATGTGCTGCTTTTCAACTACAAACTACAAACTACAAACAACAAACAATAAACCATAAACTACAAACCACCTCAATACTCAATACTATTTAATGCTGTTTAACTCATTAGATTTCGCAATATTTTTACCGATAGTATTTGTGCTCTATTATTTGTGGTATTAAATTAAATAACAAATTCAATATGATTTATTCAAAAATTATCAGAGCTTTTAGAGAACTTAACCTATATATCACTATAAAACTGATCTTAGGGAAAATTGTAATTGGTAGGATTAGAGTTTATAAAAAAGCCTCGATTTCATTTACAAAATCCTCCCGTATTTCTGTTCAAAATGGTACTTTTGAAATAAATAAAAAATGGACAAGAAATGATAACTTTCCGGGTCTTTTAGCTTTGGGGAAAAACTCCAAAATAATTGTTAGGGATACCTTCTGCATATATTCGGGAGCAAGATTATATGTTGATGATTCTGCGACTTTAATTTTAGGTAGTGGTTATATTAATAATGATTTAAGATTGGCCTGTTTTGAAAGCATTGAAATAGGTCATAAAGTTTCAATTGCAGATAATGTAACAATAAGAGATTCAGATAATCATACTATTTCGGATTCTAAGGGATTAAAAACTCAGCCTATTAAAATAGGAGATTATGTTTGGATAGGAATGAATGCTACTATTTTAAAGGGAGTGACTATAGGAGATGGGGCAATTATTGCGGCAGGCTCCTTAGTCAATAAAAGTGTACCTCCGCGAACGCTTGTTGGGGGAGTACCAGCCAAGATAATTAGGGAAAATGTGGATTGGAATTGGAAAAGCTGAAGTGTTTTTGGCCACTCTGTTTTTTTAGAAAATCTAGCAGTTCTAATATGGTGAATATTAGCTTATATAAATGCCTGTGAAAAACCGGTTTATTTATTGGTAATTTTTGTTTGGAATAATTTTTTTAAAAATTGTTTCATTGTGACTCTCCCTACATAATTATAAAAAAATGAAATGGATTGAAAATCTAGGCCCACCAAGTAGATGTGAATCACACGTCTTACCAAGATTAGATCATATAGCCTATAAAAGATATTTTCAGAGAGCAATAGCGAGACCTAGCAACTCCTTTAAGCAAAAATGAATACCGGGAATATTTGATGAAAATAGTAGATAAAAAGAAGTAATTAATTGAAATTTCTTTTGATTAAAATTCTTCGATAAGGTGAAAATCCTGAGTAATTGAATTTTTCATCTTTATCAAAATTTATAAATTCTATATTTGCCGTCTGTTTTTAATTCTCAAATCCGCAGTTTGGAAGTATTAATTATGAAGTGATTTTCAACTACAAACGAGAAAGACAAACTATAAACCATAAACTACAAACTATCTCAATACTCAATACTATTTAATGCTTTTTAACTCGTTAGATTTCGCGATCTTTTTACCAATAGTATTTGTGCTCTATTGGTTTGTTGTCAACAAAAACCTCAAGCAGCAGAATATTCTTATTGGCATAGCAAGCTATGTTTTTTATGGCTGGTGGGATTGGCGGTTTTTGGCGTTGATCCTGTTCAGTACCCTGGTTGATTATGTGGTTGGGGTAAGTTTGGGGAAGGAACAAAATTTAAACAAGCGAAAAATACTGCTGTGGATAAGTATACTGGTAAACCTGGGATTTTTAGGTTTCTTTAAATATTATAATTTTTTCCTGGATAATTTCAAATCGGCATTTACGTTTTTTGGATCCGAAATAAATGCAAATTCGTTAAATATTATTCTTCCGGTAGGGATCAGTTTTTATACGTTTCAAACCTTGAGTTATACTATAGACGTATATAAAAAACGGCTGGAGCCAACCAAAGATTTTATCTCCTTTGCAGCATTTGTGAGTTTTTTCCCTCAACTGGTAGCGGGACCAATAGAACGGGCTACAAATTTGTTGCCGCAAATGTTATCCAAAAGAAAATTTGAATATAATGAGGCGGTAGAAGGCCTGAGACAAATCCTTTGGGGCTTATTTAAAAAAATTGTTATTGCAGATAATTGTGCTACGTATGCAAATCTTATTTTCAACAATTCCGCAGAATATTCCGGTAGCACTTTAGTTTTAGGAGCAGTATTTTTTACTTTTCAGATTTACGGGGATTTTTCAGGATATTCTGACATTGCAATTGGCACCTCCAGGCTTTTTGGTTTTAAATTAATGCAGAATTTTGCCTTTCCCTATTTTTCAAGGGATATTGCCGAATTTTGGAGGCGTTGGCACATCTCACTCTCTACCTGGTTCAGGGATTATCTATATATTCCCTTAGGAGGAAGCCGGGGAGGAACCTGGATGAAAGTAAGGAACACGTTTATAATATTTATAGTAAGTGGGTTTTGGCATGGTGCCAACTGGACCTTTGTCATTTGGGGAGCTTTGAATGCGCTTTATTTTCTTCCGCTATTGCTGACAGAAAGAAATAGACAGAACATTGAAGTTGTTGCCGGTGATTCGTATTTTCCAAGTATAAAAGAAATTGGACAGATGTCTTTAACCTTTAGCTTGACAGTCATTGCCTGGATATTTTTTAGAGCAGATAATATTGGGCATGCTTGGAATTATTTTAGCGAAATATTTTCAAGTTCTTTATTTCGTATTCCTTCATATGAAGGTGTAAGTTTTTTAAAAATTTTACTTCCATTGTTGTTGTTGTTTATAACTATAGAGTGGTTGGGAAGGAAAAGAGAATTTGCGATTGAAACTATAAAAATTAAATTTAGGCCATTTAGATATTTATTTTATTATTCTTTAGTGATTTTAATTTATTGGTTTGCGAGTGAAAATGTGGACCAACAATTTATTTATTTTCAATTTTAAAATATGATGTTATTTTTAAAACGACTCTTTGTTTTTATGGTTCTACCCATCATTTTAATTATAATGACGGATGGGTATATAAGGAATAAAAATTCCTTATATACCGAAAAACTTCAAGGAGCAATTCAGGATAAGGAAAAAATTGAAATAATAATTTTAGGCAATTCCCACGCAAATTATGGGGTTGATCCCAATGCATTTGATAAATACGCATATAATCTCGCGAATGTAAACCAAAGCATTTATTTCGATAAAAGAATTTTACTTTCTCATTTGCATGAATTTAAAAATTTAAAATACGTATTAATTAGTGCTGATTTTCATTCCCTGTATTTTTCAAGTCAGGGTATTCGGGATGTTTGGTCATATTATGATACAGGAGTCCGTTATAAAAATAAAAATTATTTACTTGAAGACATTTCCCCTTCTCTATTTGGTTATACTCCAAAAATAATAGGTTCATTATTCAAAAGGGAAATAATCAACCAACTAAGCAAGGAAAATATAGTCGTTGATTTTCCTGTGCAAAAAGGAGTAAATCTAAAAGACACAATTAAAAACGGTTTTATTGGCTTTGAGGGTAAAGATGTTGTTGCATTTAATGAGAACAAATTTCAAGAAAGAGCTAATATTTTTAATCAAAAAGTTGAGGGTTCAAAGGAAAAACTTGAGATTGAGGACGATTTAAATGGTTTAATACAAATATTGATCAATAGGGATATTGTTCCTATTTTATTTACTACCCCAACATTTGTAGAATATAACAAATATTTAAACACCAATTTTGTGAATTTGAACGAATCAGACTTTGATAGGATTTCCAGAAAACATAATATACCATATTGGAGTTTTATGAATTCTAAATTGTTTAAAACAGATGATTTTTATAATGGAGATCATCTTAATAAGAAAGGAGCTTTAAAATTTGGAGAGATTTTAAATGATTCTATTAATAATATGTATTAAGATAATATCGAATGGAATTTCATAAATTTGAATTTACACCCTTTTAGGGATAGCTCAGGGTTTTACTGTTAACCGTTTTTAAATTGAAAAAATATAAATGTTAAAGAAACCCCATAGTGATGTGTCATAATTAATAGGATTTGTCCATTAATTCCCAATCAATTTCGCACCTTTCAAAAACTCTCAAACCATTTCACATTTCTTTAAGATTGAGAAACAAACATCTTAAAATAGAAACCTTATCTTTGCCGCCTGATTCAAAAAATGATTTATGCATAAGGAACAATTTTCAAAATTAAGCCCTAAAAAGATATTGGTAACTGGTGGCGCCGGCTTTATAGGTTCCAACCTTTGTGAAAAGCTTATAGAACTCGGTGCGAGTGTGGTTTGTTTAGACAACTTCGCCACGGGTAAAAGGGAAAATCTTTCCGCACTTATAGAACATCCCAGTTTCACTTTAATAGAAGGAGATATCCGAAATCTTGACACCTGTCATGAAGCAGCTAAAGGAGTTGACTATATTTTTCACGAAGCTGCATTGGGATCGGTTCCCCGTTCATTAAATGATCCAATTACCACCAATGAAGTGAATGTTTCGGGATTCTTAAATATGTTGGTTGCTGCACGTGATGCTGGGGTAAAACGCTTTGTATATGCGGCCAGCTCTTCTACCTACGGCGATTCAGAAAATCTTCCTAAAGTCGAGGATGTAATTGGAAAACCGCTTTCTCCTTATGCAATAACAAAATATGTAAACGAGCTATACGCCGATATTTTTAAATCTGCCTATGATCTTGACACTATCGGACTGAGATATTTCAATGTTTTTGGCAGAAAACAAGATCCGGACGGAGCTTATGCCGCGGTAATTCCAAAATTCGTTATTCAGTTGATGAACCACGAATCTCCATTGATTAACGGAGACGGTACGTATTCCCGAGATTTCACGTATATTGACAATGTGATCCAGATGAATCTGCTTGCACTTACTTCTGAAAATAAAGAAGCCGTAAACCAGGTCTACAATACCGCCGTGGGCGACCGAACAAATTTATTGGAACTCACAACTTTGCTGAAAGAATATTTATCCAAATACGATCCTGAAATAGCGAAAATTGAAATCAAACACGGACCAAACAGGGCAGGGGATATTCCGCATTCCCTGGCTTCGGTTGAAAAAGCTAAAACATTGCTGGGATATGATCCTCAGTTTAAAATTGAAGCCGGCTTGAAGGAGGCGGTGGATTGGTACTGGAGAAATTTAAAATGACTTGGAGACTTGGTGAAGAGGAGGCTTGGTGAAAAAGGGACTTGGTGAAGAAGGGACTTGGAGACTTGGGGACTTGGGGAAAAGGAGACTGTGAGAAAGAGAGACTTGGAGAAAAAGGGACTTGGTGAAGAGGGGACTTGGAGACTTGGTGTGTAGGAGACCTAGGGAAAAAGGGGACTTGGAGAATTGGGGAATTAAATAAATATAGATATTGGAAAAAATACGGACTCATAAGGATTTATCAGGCTTCTTTTGAAGCGGGGATGGAAGTTTTTAGGATTTCGAGGACATTTCCACGGGAAGAAGTATATTCCTTGACTGATCAAATCCGAAGATCCTCTCGTTCGGTTTCGGGTAATTTAGCTGAAGCCTGGAGAAAACGCAGATATTCAAAATCTTTTGTTTCTAAATTATCGGATGTGGAAGGTGAAGCTGCAGAAACGCAGGTTTGGTTAGATTATGCTTTAGCTTGCGATTATATAAGTGAAGAGCAACACGCGCCTCTTTTTAAAAAATACGATTCAATTTTAGGAATGACAGTTACGATGATTACAAATCACGATAAATGGACTTTGTAACAAAAAAATTTATAAAGTAAATTAGTAAAAAACAAAATGAACGGCAATAAAAATAATTCTCAGGAAAATTCCAATTCCCCCAGTCACCAAGTCCCCGGTTCTCATTTCCCCAGTCCCCAGGTCCCCGAGTCACAAAGTCCCCGAATTGCAGTAATAGGTCTTGGATACGTAGGTCTTCCATTAGCCAGATTATTCTCTACAAAATATCCCGTTATAGGATTCGATATCAACCAAAATCGTGTAAATGCATTGATGGATGGAATTGATTCTACACTTGAGGTTGAAACCGAATTGCTGAAAGCTGCATTGGTGGATAAACCTTCAGGTAAAAACGGACTTTATTGTACCACCGATTTAACTCAAATCGAGAATTGTAATTACTACATTATTACTGTTCCTACGCCTGTTGATAAAAACAACCGCCCGGATCTTACTCCTCTGTATAAAAGCAGTGAAACGGTTGGAAAGGTCTTGAAAAAAGGTGATATCGTAATTTACGAATCTACCGTATATCCGGGTGTGACCGAAGATGAATGTGTTCCGGTACTCGAAAAAGCCAGCGGATTGAAATTCAATGTAGATTTCTTCGCAGGCTATTCTCCTGAAAGGATCAATCCGGGTGATAAAGAACACACGGTTGAAAAAATATTAAAGGTTACTGCGGGTTCAACTCCGGAAATTGGCAAAAAGGTCAATGACTTATATGCAACCGTTATTACTGCCGGGACACATTTGGCTCCAACAATTAAGGTTGCTGAAGCAGCGAAGGTGATTGAAAACTCTCAGCGCGACATCAACATCGCATTTGTAAATGAACTGGCCAAGATCTTCAATATGATGGATATTGATACCCAGGACGTGTTGGAAGCGGCAGGAACCAAATGGAATTTTTTGCCCTTTAAACCCGGTCTGGTAGGAGGACACTGTATAGGTGTAGATCCTTATTATTTAGCTCAAAAAGCCCAGGAATTGGGATACCATCCTGAAATTATACTTGCCGGCAGAAGAATGAATGACTCTATGGGTCAATATGTTGCAAGTGAAGTTGTTAAACTAATGCTGCAAAATGACCTTAAGGTAAAAGGAGCAAATATCCTTGTTCTTGGAATTACCTTTAAGGAAAACTGTCCCGATGTCAGAAATACGAAGGTGGTGGATGTTATTAAGAATTTAAAGGAATACGGCACGAATGTTACCATTTACGATCCTCTTGCAAGTCCGGAAGACGTAAAACGCGAGTACAAACTTGAAATTTCCACCTCCCTTCCGAAAGAAAAATTTGACGGAATTGTTTTGGCGGTTGCGCACAAGGAGTTTATGGAATTGGATTTTGATTCTGTAAAAAACGGAAGTTCAGTTGTGTATGATGTTAAAGGCGTGTTGGGAGATAGATGTGACAAGAAGTTGTAATCGAGTGACGGAGTAACGAAGTGACGCTGTGATGAAGTAATGTTGTAACCAAGTGACGCCGTGATGAAGAAACGAAGTAATGTTGTAACGGAGTGATGAAGTGATGAAGAAACGAAGTAATGTTGTAACGAAGTGACGCTGTGATGAAGTTAAAACAAAACTACGTTACTCCGTTACATGGTCACTACATTACATGTTTACTACTTAACAACAAAAAAAAATGAAATCACACAAAGACTTAACCGTTTATAAAACAAGTATTGATCTTGTTGCTGCAATTTACAATTTAACGAAAAACTTCCCTGCTGAGGAAAGATTTGGTTTAACAAGTCAGCTTAGAAGAGCGGCGGTTTCTATTCCATCAAATATTGCAGAAGGCGCTGCCCGAAATAGTAAAAAGGAATTTATTAGATTTCTATATATTTCATTAGGTTCGCTGGCAGAAGTAGAAACGCAAATGGAAATTGCCGGTCGGTTGAAATTTATTTCAGAAAATAATGAATTAGAAGAACAATCAATTTACATTCGCAGAATGTTGTTGAAATTAATACAAAGTTTGAAGGAGTAACGCTGTGATGAAGTAATGTTGTAACGAAGTGATGAAGTAACGCTGTGATGAAGTAATGTTGTAACGAAGTGATGAAGTAATGTTGTGATGAAGCGATGAAGTAACGAAGTGAAAATAAACTAGGTTACTCCGTCACATGGTCACTGCGTTACATGTTTACTCCGTCACAAGGTCACTGCATCACATGTTTACTCTGTCACAAGGTCACACCATCACAAGGTCACACCATCACAATGTTCACTCCGTCACATGGTCACTTCGTTACTTCATCACAAACAAAAAGAAATATGAAAATAAAAAATATCTGTTGTATTGGAGCTGGCTACGTTGGAGGACCAACAATGGCCGTAATTGCAAAAAATTGTCCTGATATAAATGTTACAGTTGTAGATATCAACGAAAAGAGGATCGCTGCCTGGAATGATGAAGATATAGAGAATATTCCTATTTACGAACCGGGATTGTCTGATATAGTGAAAGAAGCCAGGGGAAGGAATTTGTTCTTTTCAACCGATGTGGACGGAGCTATTGATAAAGCTGATATGATCTTTATCTCGGTAAATACTCCGACCAAAACCTACGGGATTGGAAAGGGAATGGCTGCCGACTTGAAGTATATTGAACTATGCGCGAGACAAATTGCCAGAGTAGCTAAAAACGATAAAATTGTAGTTGAGAAATCTACATTGCCGGTGCGTACAGCCGAGGCTTTGAAAAATATTCTGGATAATACAGGGAACGGGGTGAATTTTCAAATTCTGTCAAATCCTGAATTCTTGGCCGAAGGTACCGCAGTGCAGGATCTGTTGAATCCGGACAGGGTTTTAATTGGAGGTGGAATTGATACCGAAAAAGGTAAAATGGCCGTCGATGCATTGGTAGATGTGTATGCTCAATGGATCCCGAAAGCACAAATCCTTACCACCAACCTTTGGTCTTCGGAATTGTCCAAGTTGACCGCGAATGCATTTTTGGCACAGCGAATTTCAAGCATCAACGCAATGAGCGAGATCTGCGAAAAGACCGGGGCCGATGTGGACGAAGTTGCTAAAGCAGTGGGAATGGATTCCAGGATAGGACCAAAATTCCTGAAATCATCCGTTGGTTTTGGAGGTTCCTGTTTTCAAAAAGATATTTTGAACCTGGTTTATATTTCCAAATCCTTTGGATTAAATGAAGTTGCCGATTATTGGGAACAAGTGATAATAATGAACGATCACCAAAAAAGGCGTTTTGCGGAAAAAATCGTAAAAACCCTGTACAATACGGTTTCCGGTAAAAAGATCGCTTTCTTGGGTTGGGCCTTTAAAAAGGACACCAACGATACCCGCGAATCTGCCGCTATTTATGTTGCGGATTATTTACTGAATGAGCAAGCTGAAATAGTAGTGTACGATCCAAAAGTAAGGAAAGAACGGATATATGCAGATCTGGAATACTTAGGAACTCATAGCAGTGAGGAAATTCGCGACAGGGTGAAAGTGATAAACACGGCTGTTGAAGCCTGTAAAGATGCTCACGCTGTTGCAGTTTTAACCGAATGGGACGAATTTAAAGATCTGGACTGGCAAGCGGTTTATGATGATATGCTGAAACCCGCATTTTTATTTGATGGCAGGAGATTGCTGGATAAAGCTGAATTGAGGAAAGTTGGGTTTGAGGTTTTTGTGATTGGTAATTAAATAAAACATAGATTTTGAATAAGGAACTTACGATTGCGATTGAGGCTGCCATTGCTGGTGGTGAAGAGATAATGAAAATTTATAACTCTAAAGATTTTCAAGTGGAGATCAAAGATGATTCTTCTCCGTTGACAATTGCAGATACGAATGCCAATAGTAGAATAATGGAATTTTTGATTCCAACTGAGATTAAAATAATCAGTGAGGAAAATAAGCAACTTGCTTATGAAGATCGAAAGAATTGGGATGCTTGTTGGATAGTAGACCCTTTGGATGGCACAAAAGAATTCATCAAAAAGAACGGTGAGTTTACCGTTAATATCGCTTTGATCAAGAATGGATTACCAGTTCTGGGAGTAATCTATGTGCCAGCTACCAGTGTATTGTATTATGCTGATGTGGAGCAGGGTAAAGGATATAAAACTACTATAAAGAATACTGGAGATTTCAATTCAGATATAAATAATTCTGAAGAAATCAGGCCAAGTATATTGGGTGAAAACCTGAAAATTGTTGGTAGTAAGTCTCATATGAATGATGATACTTTAAATTATATAGATTCGTTAAAAGAGACTTATAGTAAAGGTATTGAAATCGTATCCATGGGGAGTTCGCTTAAATTTTGTTTGGTCGCTGAAGGCTTAGCCGATGTTTATCCGAGATTTGCACCTACCATGGAATGGGATACAGCTGCGGGACAAGCAATATGCAATGCTGTTGGTTTAGAAGTTACCGACAAGGGTACTAATGAGAATATGAAGTACAATAGGGAGAATTTATTGAATAATTATTTTTTAGTTTCGAACCTTGGGTAAGTCATATAAAAGACATATTGCCAAAACAATAACCTGGAGAATTGTAGGAACTGTAGATACAGTTCTACTTTCATGGTTTATAACAGGAGATCCTTATACAGGATTGAAAATTGGACTTTCGGAAGTATTAACTAAAATGGTTCTTTATTATTTGCACGAACGTGTTTGGTTCAAAATTAAAGCAGGGGTTACAAAAGATGGAGATAGCAAGAAAAGGCATATTGCAAAGACAGTAACCTGGCGTATAGTTGGGACAATAGATACAATGGCTATGGCCTGGTTTATTACAGGGAATCCGTTAACTGGTCTTAAAATAGGGATGATCGAGGTAGTTACAAAAATGGCACTTTACTATTTTCATGAAAGAACCTGGTATAAATTTGACTACGGTTTAACCAGTAGAAAGAACAGGATAATAAAAGAAGAATCTGAAGCCATAGTTTTGGAAGGTGTAACTTCAGAAAATAAAAAACAAAATTAAATTTAAAAATGAGTAACATTATTCCTCATCAATTTTTAGTGGACAGAAAAGAAAGGAACATCAAAAACAACCACAACTCTCTGGTAGTTTGGTTTACGGGTCTTTCTGGGTCTGGAAAATCTACAATTGCTAATTTAGTTGAAGAGCGATTATTCAAAAAAAATATTCAGGCCTTTTCTTTAGATGGAGATAATATTAGAACTGGTTTAAATAAAGGTTTGGGTTTCTCAGAGGAAGATAGATATGAAAACCTTAGAAGAATTGCAGAAGTATCTAAACTTTTTATCGAGTCGGGAACTGTAGTGGTAGCATCATTTATTTCTCCATTAATAAAAGATCGCCTTAGGGTTAAAGAGATAGTTGGTCATGAGAATTTTATTGAAATTTTCGTGAATACCTCTTTGGAGGAATGTGAACGTAGGGATATAAAAGGTTTATATAAAAAGGCCAGAACAGGTGAAATTCCAAATTTCACAGGGATCAGTGCTCCTTACGAATCTCCAGAGAACCCGGACATAGAAATAAGGACAGAAGAAGTAACTGAGAAATTAGCAGTAGAACAAATAATGCGTTTCTTAGAAAAGAAATTGAAAATATAATATCGATGAGCAAGTACTTTTTAAATTATTTAGACGAATTAGAATCAGAAGCGATTTTCATATTACGAGAAGTTTGGGCACAATTTGAGAATCCAGTAATATTATTTTCAGGTGGAAAAGATTCCATTTTAGTGACACATTTGGCCAAAAAGGCATTTTATCCAAGCAAAATTCCTTTTCCACTAATGCATGTAGATACAGGTCATAATTTTCCTGAAACTATCCAGTTTAGGGACGATATTGTTCAGGATTTAGGCGTTCAACTTTTGGTGGGGTCTGTGCAAGATGCAATTGATAAGGGTAGAGTTGCTGAAGAAAAAGGGAAAAATGCTACCAGGAACACCTTACAAATAACCACCTTATTAGATGCTATAGAGGTAAATAAAGTAGATTGTGCTATAGGAGGAGGAAGAAGAGATGAGGAAAAAGCAAGGGCTAAAGAGCGATTCTTTTCACATAGAGATGATTTTGGGCAGTGGGATCCAAAAAATCAACGTCCGGAACTCTGGAACCTATTAAATGGTAAACATTTTGAAGGAGAACATTTTAGAGCTTTCCCAATAAGTAATTGGACAGAAATGGATGTTTGGAATTATATAAAAAGGGAGAATATTGCAATTCCATCTTTATATTATGCTCATGACAGAGAAGTGGTGTTCCGAAATAATTCCTGGATACCAAATTCCGAATTTCTGAAATTAGAAGAAGGAGAGGAAGTTCAAGTTAAAAAAATTAGATTCAGAACTTTGGGGGATATTACAATTACCGGAGGTATAGAGTCAGAAGCTGATACTTTAGAGAAAATTGCAGAGGAAGTAGCAGCAATGAGAAAGACTGAAAGAGGCGATCGTTCAGATGATAAACGATCTGAAAGTGCGATGGAAGATAGAAAAAGACAAGGGTATTTTTAAAATAGCTGTATGCTGTAAGCATTTGGCTATAAGCGGTAAGAATTGATTTTGTGCTTAAAGCTTAAAGCCTAAAGCTAAAAAAATGAGGGATTTTAAAAAATATGATGTTTGGAGATTAGGTCACGAGTTGGTTTTAGGTGTTTATAAAATAACTTCATCTTTTCCTCATACAGAAAAATTTCAACTTATTTCTCAAATGCAAAGAGCAGCTTATTCTATTCCTTCAAATTTTAGTGAAGGTTGTGGTAGGGATTCTGATAAGGACTTTAATAGGTTTGTTCAAATTTCATTAGGTTCAGCTCACGAATTAGAATATTTTTTCATACTAAGTAAAGATTTGAAATTTATTGATGAGCTTACTTTTGAAAATGGGATTAAGGATATAAATGAAATAAAAAGAAAATTATATAAATTAAGTCAAAGGCTGAAGTAAATGACGCGATATGCTTTTTTGATTTAAGTAGACTTATATTAAATAAATTATTTGCCTAAAGCATATGGCTTAAGGCGTAAAGCAATTTAAAATGGAGATAGATAATAATCAACTATTAAGGTTTACTACTGCTGGGAGTGTAGATGATGGGAAAAGTACCCTAATAGGTAGGCTTTTATATGATTCTAAATCAATATTTGAAGACCAGTTAGAATCAATTACAGCAACTAGTGCTAAAAAAGGCCATGATGGAGTTGATTTAGCTCTTTTTACAGATGGTTTAAAGGATGAACGGGAACAAGGAATCACAATTGATGTTGCGTACCGGTATTTTACAACCCCGAAAAGAAAATTTATAATTGCCGATACTCCAGGGCATATTCAGTATACCAGAAATATGGTAACTGGTGCTTCAACTGCGAACTCAGCAATTATTTTAATTGATGCTCGACATGGAGTAATAGAGCAAACTAAGCGGCACTCATTTATAGCCTCTTTATTAAATATTCCACATTTAATAGTTTGTGTGAATAAAATGGACCTTATAGATTTTTCAGAAGAAAAGTATAATGAGATCATTTCTCAATTTGAAGAATTTTCATCTAAGCTTTTAGTAAAAGATGTACGCTACTTGCCTATAAGTGCATTGCTGGGTGATAATGTGGTTAATAAATCTGAAAATATGGCTTGGTACCAGGGAGGTACCTTATTAAATATTTTGGAAACACTTCATATTAGTAGTGATATCAATAAGATAGATGCCCGTTTTCCTGTGCAAACAGTATTAAGACCACAAAGAGAAGGTTTTATAGATTACAGAGGCTATGCCGGGAGAGTTGCTAGTGGAATTTATAGAGTTGGAGATGAAGTTACTGTGCTACCATCAGGTTTCGAATCTAAAATTAAATCTATAAACTCAGGAGACAAGGAGATTAAAGAAGCTTATGCACCAATGTCAATATCTATAACATTGGATGATGATATTGATATCAGCAGGGGAGATATGATTGTTAGAAAAAATAATCAACCGGAATCTTCTCAGGAATTTGATGTGATGTTGTGTTGGTTTGATAATAACCCAGCTAAGCCTCGAGCTAAATATTTAATAAGACATACTTCAAATGAACAGAGGGCGATGATTAAAGAAGTTGTGTACAAAATGGATATTAATTCTTTTGAACGGAATAATGAAGACAAAGAATTTAGAATGAATGATATAGGTAGAGTTAAAATTAGAACAACCCATAGGCTAATGATAGATTCATACAGGGATAATAGAAATACAGGTAGTATTATCCTTATAGATGAAGCAACAAACGAAACTGTTGCGGCGGGTATGATTGTTTAGTTTTAAGTTTGTTATGAATAGGAAACTGACTAATTTGATCAAAAAAAATAATTATCAATACGCTAAATTGTGAAAATGATGTTAACTAAAAGACTAATATATTATAAATTATTAGAATTAAAATGTTATTTTTTTTATTTCTTTTACCCCAACCGAAATGGAAAAAAAATCATCTTGTTTGCCCAGGGTAGAACAGGCAGCAGCCTTGTAGAAAGCTTACTTTGCTCTACTGGTTATTTCGAACCTACAAACGAACCCTTTAATGTAATTCGAAAAGGTGAAGTTTGGTTTCCTAAATTGTTTATTCGTGGATATGCAAAAATGAATAAATCTCCTAATTTTCTTTTTCATGTAAAGTTTTACCAACTAAAGTATGACCGGAAACGACCTGTGATTCCAAGAGATTTTTTAGATTATTTAGTCTCCCATGGTTGGGAAATATTATTTCTAAATAGGTCTAATAAAATATTACATACTCTATCATTAATGGTAATGTTAAAAAGAGGTCAGTCCGGTAAAAAAGACGATAAGGATGAGAATTTGAAATTAGATTTAGATTTAGAGCAGTTCGAGTATCTAGCAAAAATGCGGGTAGATTATGAAAAAGAGGAAATGGAAATAATTAAAGGCTTGGAATATTTTGAATTTAATTATGAAAAGGATCTTTTAGATTCAAGTAAGCATCAGGATACTATCAACCGAATACTCGATTATTTGAATCTCCCTAAAAAAGAAGTTAATACAAGAATGCGAAAAGTTAACAATAAGTCTTTTGAAGATCTGATTTTAAATTATGATGACTTTATTAAAATGGTAAATAGAAATAATTGGAATAAATACTTAGAATAATAGAATTAATAATGAAGATCAGGAATAGTTTTAATTTAAATATTTGTACTTGATGACAGTTTTAGTTACAGGCGTTGCAGGTTTTATCGGATTCCATATAGCTGAAAAGCTGTTAAAAGACGGTTTTAATGTTGTTGGGATAGATAATATCAATGATTACTATGACGTAAATCTGAAATACGCCAGGTTGAACGAATTGGGAATTGAGAGATTCGGGGCCGAAATTTTTAATAAGCCTGTTTCCAGTAATAAATATGAGCACCTCAAGTTTATAAGGCTTAATTTGGAGGATAGGGAAAACCTTCCGGAGATTTTTAAGGAACACAATTTTGAAATTGTTTGTAACCTCGCTGCTCAAGCAGGTGTTCGCTATAGTATTGAAAATCCTGAAGCGTATATAGACAGCAATGTTGTAGGTTATCTAAATCTTCTGGAATGTTGCAGGCATCATAAGGTCAAACATTTAATTTATGCAAGCAGTTCCAGTGTTTATGGACTAAATACCAAGGTTCCTTTTTCCACTGAAGACAATGTAGATCATCCCATAAGCCTATATGCCGCAACCAAAAAGAGCAATGAATTAATGGCTCATACCTACAGCCATTTGTATGGATTTAAAACCACGGGTTTAAGGTTTTTCACTGTTTACGGGCCTTGGGGAAGACCTGATATGGCGATGTTTTTATTTACCGATGCAATAATAAAAGGAAATCCTATTAAGGTATTTAACCAGGGAGATCTTGAACGTGACTTTACTTATATTGACGATATTATTGATGGAGTTGTCAAGGTGATAAACAAGGAGAATGAGGGAGAAAAATATTCTCTTTATAATATAGGCAATAGTAAACCTGTAAAGCTTTTGGATTTTATTGTAGAAATTGAAAAAAAACTTGGGATTGAAGCCAAAAAAGAAATGCTTCCAATGCAAGCAGGAGATGTAAACCGGACCTGGGCAGATGTGGATTCATTAAAAAAGGATTTTGACTATAATCCAAAAACTAATGTTAGTGAAGGAGTGGGAAAATTCATAGATTGGTATAAACAATATTACATATAACAATTAATCATGAAAATATTAATTACAGGAGGTGCGGGTTTTATTGGTTCTCACGTTGTTCGGCGCTTCGTTAATAAATATTCGGAATACGAGATATTTAATTTGGATACATTGACTTATGCCGGTAATTTGGAAAACCTTTTAGACATAGAGGAAAAACCAAATTATCATTTTATAAAGGCTGATATAAATAATGCCTCTGAAATCAATAATTTATTTGAAAAATATAATTTTGATAAAGTCATCCATTTAGCTGCAGAATCTCATGTAGATCGTTCCATTACAGATCCCTTGGCATTTGTGAAAACCAATGTAATAGGGACCATGAATTTGCTAAATGCAGCAAAGGAATTATGGAAAGATAATTTAGAGGACAAACTTTTTTATCATATCAGTACCGATGAAGTTTATGGGACTTTAGGGAAAACAGGATTGTTTGCCGAAACCACCGCGTATGCACCCAACTCACCTTATTCTGCTTCAAAAGCCAGTTCCGATCATTTTGTGAGGGCTTATGGCGAAACTTATGGTTTACCTTTTATTATTACAAATTGTTCCAACAATTACGGTCCAAATCAATTCCCGGAAAAACTGATCCCTCTTTTTATTCATAATATTATTGAAGGGAAACCTTTACCGGTTTACGGCGATGGAAAATACACCAGGGATTGGTTGTTTGTACTCGATCACGCAACCGCTATTGATCTTGCTTTTCACAAAGGGAAAAATAAGCAGACTTATAATATTGGAGGTTTTAATGAGTGGCAAAATTTAGATCTCATAAAACTTCTCTGCGAACTAATGGATAAAAAACTCGGCAGGGAAAAAGGCAGTTCCGCAAAACTGATTACCTATATTAAAGACCGCCCCGGCCATGATAAGCGTTACGCCATAGATGCCACAAAAATTTCCAAAGAATTAGGCTGGAAACCTTCAGTGACTTTTGAAGAAGGGCTTGAAAAAACGATCGACTGGTATTTAGAGAATGAGGAATGGTTGAAGAACGTTACAAGTGGTAAGTATCAAGAGTATTACGATAAACAATATAGTTCATAGATTTCACTGATTAACACGGTAATTAAAAGCTTACACGGATTAAAACGGATTTCACGGAGATGGTATAATTAAAAGATTTCACGGATTAAAACTATTTTCACTGAGATGGGCAAATTATTATTTGAGGAAAATACATACAAAATCATAGGTGCATGTATGGCCGTACATAAAGGATTAGGGGCCGGTTTTTTGGAATCTGTTTATCATGAAGCTTTAGAAAAAGAATTTGAAATTCAAAAGGTTAATTTTGACAGTAAGAAGAAATTGCGAGTCTATTATAATGATGTACCTTTAAAAAAAATATTTTATAGCCGACTTTATCTGTTTTGATAAAATAGTGGTTGAAATAAAAGCCGGTTCATTTTTGCATAAAGACACAGAAGCTCAAACCATAAATTACCTTAAATCTACAAATTACCCGTTAGGTTTATTGATTAATTTTGGCCAATCCAGTTTAACCTGGAAACGCTTTATCAACACTAAGTAATGACAGAATGAATCCGCACAATCCGTTTAAAATCCGCGTTTAATAAAATAGTAATTTGTAAATAAACAATCCGTGGAATCCGTTCAAATCTGCATAATCCGTGGTTAAATAAAATAATAATTTGGGTTAAACTGATCCGCGCAATCCGTTTAAATCCGTCAAATCCGTATTTTAACATGAAAGGAATAATATTAGCCGGTGGCTCAGGATCTCGTTTATATCCAATAACAATATCTGTAAGTAAACAATTATTGCCTGTTTATGACAAGCCAATGATCTATTACCCGCTATCGGTGCTAATGATTGCAGGGATCAGGGAAATATTGATTATTACCACACCTCACGATCAGGAAGCTTTTAAAAATTTATTGGGTGATGGTTCTCAGGTGGGCTGTAAATTTGAATACGCTGTTCAACCTGAACCAAATGGATTGGCTGAAGCCTTTATTATTGGAGAGGATTTTATTGGAAAAGATAAAGTAGCTCTAATACTAGGTGACAACATATTTTATGGTAGCGGTTTTGGAACATTAATACGAAGTAAAACAAATGTTTTGGGAGCTTCTATTTTTGCATATCCGGTAAATGACCCCGAACGCTATGGCGTTGTGGAGTTTGATAAAAACAATAAGGTACTTAGTGTTGAAGAAAAACCCGAAAAGCCGAAATCATCTTATGCGGTTCCAGGTCTGTATTTTTATGATAACAGGGTTGTAGAATTCGCAAAACATGTAGAACCATCTGAAAGGGGCGAAAAGGAAATTACCACCTTAAATCAAATGTACCTCCAATTGGAAGAACTGGAAGTTGGGAAAATGACCAGAGGAATGGCGTGGTTAGATACAGGTACTGTCGATTCCATGGATGATGCTTCAGAATTTGTACGAGTCATCGAAAAGCGGACTGATAAAAAAATTGCGTGTATAGAAGAAATTGCATACCTGCATGGTTTTATAAATAAAGAACAAGCTTCAAAAGCTGCAGTTAGGTATGGAAAAAGTGGTTACGGAGCTTATATTCAAAAAGTAATAACACAATAAATGGAAAGGGTGAAAATTATTCAACTTCCAAAAATTTTAGATCCCCGAGGGAATTTAAGTTTTTTGGAAACTGGAAATCATATTCCATTTGAAATTAAACGTACCTATTGGATTTATGATGTGCCGGGAGGTGAAATTAGGGGAGGTCACGCCTTTAAAGAGCAGAATGAATTTATAATTGTATTATCCGGAAGTTTAGATATTATTGTTTATGATGGAGAAAAGAAAAAAAAGTTTTCATTAAATAGATCTTATTATGGATTATTTATACCAAACGGACTTTGGCGATACATGGAAAATTTTGCGACTAACACACTTGCTTTAGTTGTTTCAAGTACATCATTCGATGAAAATGATTATATAAGGACTAAAGAGCAATACAAACAGTTTCTACAAGATGAAAATAACAGTTTTTGATTGCGCAATACTTGAATTGCCACGTATTAATAACAGGTCTGGTAATATAACAGCCATACAAAATAAGGAAGAAATACCTTTTGATGTTAAAAGAATATTTTACCTGTATGATATACCGGGTGGTGAAAGTAGGGGGGCGCATGCACATAAAAAATGTCATCAATTTTTAGTTGCGGCATCCGGAAGTTTTGAAGTGCAGTTAGATGATGGAAAAGTTAAGAAAACAGTAATGTTAAATCAACCTTTTAGAGGATTACATATACCGCCGGGGATTTGGGCATCAGAAGTTAACTTTTCATCTGGAGCAATATGCTTGGTTCTGGCTTCAAATAAATATGATGAAAATGATTACCTAAGAGATTATCAGAAATTTTTAGATTTTAAAGAATGAAATATTTTTGTCACAAATTATCAGATGTACAATCAGAAAAAATTGGAGAAGGAACAACGATTTGGCAATTTGTAGTTGTATTGCCTGATGCCGCAATTGGGGATAATTGCAATATAAATTCCCATGTTTTTATTGAAAATGATGTGGTTATTGGTAATAATGTAACTGTAAAGAGTGGCGTTCAAATTTGGGACGGAATAAGATTGGAAGACAATGTTTTTATTGGGCCAAACGTAACATTTACAAATGATTTGGTGCCAAGGTCTAAACAATATCCTAAAGCATTCGAAAAAACGATAATAAAAAAAGGCGCATCCATTGGTGCGAATGCCACAATTATTGCCGGAAATGAAATATCTGAATTTTCAATGATTGGCGCAGGTGCTGTAATAACTAAAGATGTAGGTAAAAATGAATTATGGGTTGGTAATCCGGCTAAAATCATTGGTTATATTACCAGGGAAGGCGATATTTTAGATATGAAATTAATTCATAAGAAATCTAATAAAATGTATAAGTGGAATAATAACGAACTGGTGGAAACAAATGATTAAATTTTTAGACTTACAAAAGATAAATGCTCAATATGAGCAAGAGTTAAAGGAAGCCGCAAACAGGGTTATTGATTCTGGATGGTATTTGTTAGGCAAGGAACTTGAAGGTTTTGAACATAATTATGCTGCATTTTGTGGCACCAAATATGCTTTAGGAGTTGCAAATGGATTGGATGCACTTCGGTTAATATTCAAGGCTTATATAGAACTTGGGAGTATGCAAAAAGGTGACGAGGTAATTATTCCTGCAAATACTTATATAGCTTCAGTATTGGCAATTTCAGACAATGGTTTAATTCCGGTTTTTATTGAACCAAATATTCATACTTATAATTTAGATTCCTCAAAAATTGAAGCAGCTCTTACTGAAAAAACAAAAGCGATATTGACAGTCCATTTATATGGCCAAAATTCTGTAGATGAACAGATGCTTGCTATTTGTAAAAAGCACAATCTAAAGTTGGTAGAAGACAGCGCACAATCTCATGGAGCAACTTGGAATGGAAAAGTAATGGGAAGTATTGGCGATGCTGCAGGACATAGTTTTTACCCAGGAAAGAATTTGGGTGCTTTAGGCGATGCAGGTGCAGTTACCACTAATGATGAAACATTGGCAAAAACCATTGAGGCATTGCGCAACTATGGTTCGCATAAAAAATATGAGAATATTTATCAGGGTTTAAACTCAAGATTAGATGAAATCCAGGCAGCGTTTTTAAATGTGAAATTGAAATATATTCAAGCGGATATTTTAAACAGAAGAAAAGTAGCCAACTATTATTTGGAAAACATTAAAAATTCGGCTATTATTCTACCGGAAGTTCTAAATGAAGAAGGGCATGTTTGGCATTTATTTGTGATAAGAATATCAAATAGGGAAGAACTTCAAAACTATTTGACTGATAATGGCATCCAAACTTTAATACATTATCCAATTCCACCGCATAAACAAAATGCTTATAAAGAATATAATGACTTGAGTTTTCCAATAACGGAAAATATACACAGGAATGTTTTAAGTATACCCATTGGACCAATTATGGATCAGGAAGAAGTTATTAATATTGTAAAAATATTGAATGAATATTCTGTTTAGCCGCAAAATAGCCACTATTTTCGCTGGTTTTTCCGGAGTTGGCGTTATTACAACCTTAATTTCCTTAGGGGCTATTTATGTGTTTCTTGAAATATTTCAAACCCCTCTTATCCTAACTTATGCTATTATTTATTTTTTAACGATACTCTTGTCATATTTTCTTAATTCGTTATTAGTATTTAAATCTCCTCTGGCAATGAAAAAAGGAATTAAGTATTTTTTGATCTACTTAAGCGGAATGGTAATCGGCATAGTGGTTTTATGGTTATTAAAACAAACTTTATCATTTGATCATTATATTCTTGCATACCTGGTTCTTCCCGTCACTATGATGTGGAATTTTGTATTGTCATTTTATCTTTTCAAACCCCAATAACCTATGTTAAGTCTAATATTACTTTCCTATTTTAGTGGTGAACGAATCACAAAAGTTCATAACAAACTTTCCTCTCTCCTTTCCAGGGAAAATATTGATTTCGAATTGATTATTATAGATGATGGTTCAACTGATAATTCATTTAAAATAGCGCAACAACTTGACTCACGCTATGAAAATGTAAAATCATTTCAATTGAGTAAAAACTACTCTTCCCACTATGCTATTTTTGCTGGTTTAAGTGTCTGCAAGGGCGATTGCGCCATGCCTATTCCTGACGATGAACAGCAACCATACACAAGTATAGTCGATATGTATCGAATTTGGGAAAAAGGAGCTAAAGTTATAATACCATACCGTGAAAAGAGAAATGACGGATTTCTCAATGATCTTTTATCAAACACCTATTATAAAACAATTAACTTTCTGTCAGATGTAACCTTTCCACAAGGAGGGGCAGATTCGTTTTTTATTGACCGGGAACTTATTGATTTGATTAATGATAGAATTCATCCAATTAACACTTCCAGTATTATTGAAGTGCTTCGACTTGGATTTTCACCTACTTACTATCCTTATGTCCGCGTCAAAGGTATTAACACAAAAAGCAGGTGGACATTCAAGAAAAAAATTAGATTATTTAAAGATACATTTTTCTCATCCTCAACTTGGCCAATAAAAATAATAACAAATTTAGGACTGTTTTTCTCTCTTTTTGCCTTTGGAATTATTGTAATCTATACTTACATCCGGTTTTTTGGCAACCCGGATTTTTGGGGTGAAATTTTTCCCGGATGGACCTCTACAATCATAATAGTGTCATTTTTTAGTGGATTAATATTGTTTTCACTTGGTATTATAGCTGAGTATATCTGGCGTATATATGAAGAGGTTAAAGCCAGGCCAGGGTTCATTATTAAAAATAAGTAGATCTATGGCGAATATTAATTACCTCTCAAAAGTTGCGGAGAATATTAAACCGATTCATTGGTGCATCACTATTTTTTTAAGCGTATTATTTTACAATTTTTTAAATAATGAAATTCTTCCCTTAGAATATGTTAAAATATTTGATGAAAAAAATTATATTGATATTGTAAAGAATTTTTCATCCCACCTAACGCAGCAGGACTTTACTCCATACTATAATTCTAGAATTATTATTCCTGCTATAGTTCATTATATAATCTCAATCATGAATTTCGACTCTAATATTTCCACCATTAGAAATGTGTTTTTAGGGTTCAATTTATTTAGTATAGTGCTTTCTCTTTACTATTTTTATAAAATTGTAAAATTTAAAAAATACAAGGATAGCACTATAATGCTGGGGTTCTGTTTTTTATTTGTTAATTTTTTTATTCTAAAGTTTTCAAATTATTACCCTGTTTTGCTAGATGTTTTTGGCTTTACATCTGGTATAATCATATTCTATTATTACATAGTTAATAAGAAAATAGCATTTTTTGTAAGTTTATTTTTATCATTATTTATTTTTCCTACCACAATTTTTGTGCTTATATCGTTAATTGCATCAACTTTGGTAGTTTTTAGTGAGAAAGGACTTAATATAGAGAAAAATTTGATTAAATACCGAGTGTTCCTGTTTGCAGCCATTGTTTTCACTATATTATCATTCGTTTATATATTTATCTTCCAAAACTACAATTTTAAAAGTACTCAATTTGAATTGCACTTAGTGCCATTAACAATTGTGTTACTTTTCACATTAATTTTTCATATTCTAAAACCACTCTTATTACTATTTGATAAAATTACTTTTAATACAAGATTTCATTATTCTGCATTGTTTTTTATACCCGTGTTGTTATTACTCCTTTTTAACTTGATTTCAAAGAATCTTAGCATACATTATAATGGCCCTGAGGTACTTTCTCCTTTAAATTTCATTTTTAATTTATTTTACCAATCGTTATCTTTTCCTTTAAAGTTTCTAATTTCGCATTTCATTTATTATGGATTATTTGTAATAATTTTTCTTCTTTTTCACAAGCATTTTTTTACTCACATTAAGCAATCCAATTCATTCAACAAAATTATAACTGTTGTTTTTATTTTATTATCAATGGGCACAGAAACAAGGCAATTTATTCAATTGTTTCCTTTTTTTGTGTTTATTTTCTTAGACTCAATTGATAAGTATAAATTTAACATGAAATTTCTTATAGCAATATTTGTATTTCAACTTATATGGTCACGCTTCTGGTATAGTATAAATACTTCAGAGGGTTTCTTAGCAAACGCATTTCCGGGTCCTAATTTTATGGGATTTCCTGCACAAAGTTATTTTCAATTTCATGGACCTTGGCTATCCACAAGTAATTCAATCTTTTATGGATGTATATTTGTTTTTATCTATTTAATAGTGTTGGTGCTGTTAAAAAGAATGTATAAACGTGGAATGCTAACTCATATATAGGAGTTATTATATTTGGTATCGTAAAAAAATACAAAAAATTAAATTTTATTTATATGATTAAGTTTCTTGACCTGCAAAAAATAAACCTTACCTATCAGCAGGAAATCGAAGAAAAACTACTGCAGGTTTTCAGAAGTGGATGGTATCTACTGGGCAATGAAGTGAAGATTTTTGAAGATCATCTGGCCAAATACCTTGGCACAAAGCACGCAATCGGCGTTGCTAATGGTCTTGATGCCCTCCGATTAATATTTAAGGCCTACATACAACTTGGTATAATGAAACAAGGCGATGAAGTAATTGTTCCGGCAAATACCTATATTGCATCCGTATTGGCAATTTCAGACAATGGTTTAATCCCTGTTTTTGTTGAACCAAATGTTCATACTTGTAATTTAGATTCCACAAAAATTGAAGCAGTTCTTACTATCAAAACAAAAGCCATACTAACAGTTCACTTGTATGGTCAAAACTCTATTGATGAACGGATGCTGGCTGTTTGTAAAAAGCACAATCTAAAGTTGGTAGAGGACAGCGCGCAATCCCATGGAGCGATTTGGAATGGGAAAGTGATGGGAAGTATTGGCGATGCGGCAGGACATAGTTTTTACCCGGGTAAAAATTTAGGCGCCCTAGGCGATTCAAGTGCAGTTACCACTAATAATGAAACATTGGCAAAAACCATTGAGGCATTGCGCAACTATGGTTCTCATAAAAAGTATGAGAATATTTATCAGGGTTTAAACTCAAGATTAGATGAAATCCAGGCAGCGTTTTTAAATGTCAAATTGAAATATATTCAAAAGGATATTTTGGAAAGAAGACGGGTTGCCAACTATTATTTGGATTATATTAAAAACGGCGCAGTCATTTTACCGGAAGTGCTAAATGAAGAAGGGCATGTTTGGCATTTATTTGTAATAAGAACATCAAAAAGAAAAGAACTTCAAATTTATTTGACTGATAATGGTATCCAGACTTTAATTCATTACCCTATTCCTCCGCATAAACAATTGGCTTATTCCGCATTTAATAAGTTAAGTTTTCCTATTACAGAGCTAATTCATGATGAGGTATTGAGTTTACCATTAAGCCCTGTGATAACTGATGAGGAAATGCAATTAGTTGTAAAAATAACAAATCAGTTTAATGATTAAATTATTAAAACATATATATCGTTTATTAACAAAGGTTAAAAATTGGTTTGATTCTTATTTTAGAAATTTTTTCTATTTTTTATTTCCTAATAAACTTAATCTTTTACGAAATCGTATTATTTATGGTTCTCTTCCGGTGTTTCAACAAATTACATTATGTCAAGGTAAGGGAATAGTAGAAATTGGAAATAATTGTTCTTTTGGATATAAAATTGGTGGTTTTAACAGGAGGGGCAGTATTGAATTACAAGCACGTTATCGGAAATCTATAATAAAAATCGGAAATAATATAGCCACTAATAACAACATTTTTATATGCGCGGCCAATTATATCGAAATTGGGGGTGATACCTTAATTGGTCAAAATGTTGTAATTATGGATCATGAATCACACGGAATCGATCCTTTAAAGAGGAGGCAATTAGGAGAAATAGGAAAAGTAATAATTGGCAGAAATGTCTGGCTTGGAAACAATGTTAACATCTTAAAAAATTCGGAGATTGGAGAAAATACAATTGTAGCAACCGGAGCTGTAGTTGCAGGAATTTTTCCTTCAAACGTAATTATTGGAGGTGTTCCGGCGAAAATTATTTGAAAACTATAATGAACGAAAAAAGATCGTCCTATCGTCAAATCATGAAAGCTACTTCAGTGTTTGGCGGAGTACAGGTGTTTCAAATTCTTATAAGGATCATACGTTCTAAATTTATTGCTGTTTTGCTGGGCCCTACGGGAATGGGGATTGCTGGATTGTTGAGCGCTACATCAGGTTTGATTGCCGGCCTCACGAATTTTGGATTGGGCACCAGTGCTGTTAAAAATATAGCAGCAGCACATGGCTCAGGAAATGAAACGAGGGTCTCAACCGTTGCTACTGTAATTAGACGTTTGGTTTGGATTACGGGACTTTTGGGTGCATTTCTCACCCTAGTATTTTCATCCTGGTTAAGTGAGCTTACTTTTGGTAATAAGGAATATACTTTTGCTTTTATATGGATTTCCATTACCCTGTTGCTAAATCAAATTAGTATTGGACAGAAGGTTCTTTTGCGCGGGATGCGTAAAATAAGGTATTTGGCACAAGCTTCCATGATAGGAAGTGTATTGGGATTAATCACTACTATTCCCCTTTACTATTTTTATGGAATAAGTGGAATCGTTCCTGGGATTATAGTTACCTCCATTACTACTCTTTTACTTACTTGGTATTATGCGAATAAGATTGATATCAAACCTGTGTATGTTTCTAAAGCAAGAACAATTGCAGAAGGAAAGGGCATGCTCAAAATGGGGTTTATGATTAGCCTTAGTGGCTTGATTACATTAGGGGCTTCTTATATTGTGAGGATATTTATTAGCAATACAGGTGGAATAGATCAGGTTGGATTGTACAATGCTGGTTTTGCAATAATCAATTCTTATGTTGGAATGATTTTTACTGCAATGGGTACAGATTTTTTTCCACGGCTTGCAGCGGTGTCAAAAAGCAACGAACAAAGCAAAATAATCATTAATCAACAGGCTGAAATAGCCATATTAATTCTCGCGCCGGTAATAATGGTTTTTCTGGTTTTCATCAATTGGGTAGTTATTCTTTTATATTCTTCAAAATTTATCGAGGTTAATGACATGATCCTTTGGGCTGTTCTTGGAATATTTTTCAAGGCATCTTCTTGGTCAATAGGATTTATTTTTCTGGCAAAAGGGGACACAAAAATGTTTTTCTGGAATGAACTTATTATGAATATTTATATGTTAGGGCTTAACCTTATAGGTTATTATTTATGGGGATTGGCCGGTTTAGGTATTTCATTTCTGGTGGCTTATATATTTTATTTAATTCAAGTTTACTTAGTTGCATATAGGTTTTATGATTTTTCGTTTAATTATAAATTTTTTAAATTGTTCATTTTTCAATTTATTTTGGCAATTATATGTATTTCCTTGGTTAAAATACTGGAGAATCCATATTCTTATATTTTTGGCTCCTTAATTATTATTATATCCTCTTTGCATGCATATAAGGAATTGGATAAGCGAATGGATATAAAATCTATCTTTGCAGGAATTAAAAAGAAATTTAAATGATTGTAAAAAACATTAGTTCTACCAAATCATTCAACTTAAATTTTAATTTTTCAAAGATGGTAAAAGTATCTATTCTAATACCCTGTTATAATCATCAGGATTTTGTTTCACAAACGATTAATTCTGTTATGAATCAAACTTTAGATGATTTTGAATTGATTGTTATTGATGATGGGTCAAAGGACAATAGCGTAGCAATTATTAAGGAATTACAAAATAAATTTAAGTTTGAGTTTATTAGCAGAAGTAATCGCGGATTGGTGCCAACTGTAAATGAATTGTTAAGTTTGTCCACAGGGGAGTATTACGTTTTATTTGCAAGCGATGATGTCATGTTGCCAAAGCGTTTAGAACATCAAGTTAAATTTTTAGATTCTAATTTGGAATATGCTGTTTGTCACTCTGGGACTGAATGGATTGATGAGCAAGGCAAATTTATTAAAACAGATTGCAATTTAAATCCATCAGGTTATGTATTTCCTGAATTATTAAAAGGGGATTTTATACGTGCACCCTCTGCGATGATCCGTAAATCAGTATTGGAGGATGTGGGAATATATGACGAATCACTTCAAATAGAGGACTATGACATGTTTTTGCGGATAGCTAATAAATATCCAATTGGGTATTTAAATGAGGTACTTGTTCAATACCGTCAGCATCCGGAAAATTCCTATAATAATCCTGTGAAGTTTAAGTTGATGAATGAAAATGTGTATAAGATACTTTCAAAATGGGATAAGACTGAGTTTTATTCTTTGTCATTGAGAGAACATTATTTTCAAAGTTTTAAACGATTTTCTAAAACGAATTTTAAAAAATCAACGATATATTATGGTATGTTATCCTGGCGCAAAATGAATCGTCGTATGTATTGGGGGTTATGGAGAAATGTTTTAAAGAATATAAAGTGATTTATTTGATTTTTGGGTAATTTAATAACATTATGAATAATAGAATTTCGATCGAATTTCAGGTTTCAGTAGTAATTCCGGTATATAACAGAGAACGGTTTTTAATGCAGGCTGTTGAGTCAGCATTAATATTGGAAGAAGTAGGGGAAATTATTTTAATCGATGATGGTTCTTCGGATGGTTCCTTGAATTTGTGTAAAAAATTAGTTAAAGAACATGCTAATATTATTCTGCTGCAACACCCTGGTGGAATTAATAAGGGAATTAGTGCAAGTAGAAATTTGGGAATTAATAATGCAAGTCAACCTTTTATAGCATTTCTTGATTCTGATGATTGGTATTTACCGAATAGATTTTTTAGAGGCAGAGAAATTTTTGAAGAATTTCCAAAAGCCGATGTTATTTATTCTTCTGGAATCCTGGAAGAAAATCAAGATGACCTTTCAAAAATTTATGGTTTAAATTTCGATATACGTAAGTCGATTGGTTTTAATAGTTCCCCTAAAGAATTTTATGAAAAAGTGATAAAAATCAATCAAATCATTTTTCAAACTAATGGTATTACAATTAAAAAGGAATTTCTTTTAAAACATAAATTATTTGATGAACGACTTAAGCTACATGAAGATTCAGAACTTTGGATGAGATTATTAAGAAATGGATTTTTTTTTGCAGGTGAAATAGAAAAACCTGTAGCGGTGATTCGAAGACATGAAAATAATACTATTACCTCAAGATCTGCAGCTTCTGCCTTGAAAATGAATGCAGTTTTTATTGAAAATGTTGGTGTTTCAAGTTTATATAATTTTGAGAAAGTTAATTTATTGAAAACAATTATTAGGCACAAAAGTAAATCCTACCCTGGTAAATGGAAACGTAGATTGTATTATTATTCCAGATTTTTACTTTGGAGTTTTCATCAAGAATATTTTTTAAATAAATTTCAAAAAAATATTCTTGATGATTAGTTTTATAATTCCTACATATAATCGCGTTCACACAATAGGGAAATCTATTGAAAGCATTTTAAAACAAACTTGTTCGGAGTGGGAGTTAATTATTGTAGATGACGGTTCTCAGGATGAAACCAAGAAATATATTGAGACTTACCTTAGGGATGCACGGATTAATTACACATATCAAACGAACCAAGGAGTTGCAGTTGCCCGAAACCATGGTGCAAATTTGGCAAAAGGAGAATACCTTATATTTTTAGATTCCGATGACATTGTAGAAATTTCTTTAGTACAAACACTTCTAGAATATTCCTATATGGATTATGACTTAATATCCTGGCAACTTAATAAAATTATTGACAGTAAAAGTGAAATAGTTAAACCAAAAAACCTGGGGTATATATATAACTATAGAACCGCAATTTTCTTAGCTGGAGGTGTCTGTTATAAAAAAAATATTTTTTTAAAAGTTGGGGGCTATGACCATCATTTAACATTTGGAGAAAACTATGAATTGGGCTTGCGAATTTGCCAATTAAAAAACCTAAATGTTTTAATTTTAAATAAAATTTTAGGTTCATATATTATAGAAAAATCGAAAAGGATAAGTAATTCGATATCAAATAGGCTTTATTCGTTAGTTTATTATTATAAAAAGCACCGTAAATTATATGACTCGAATAGGGAGGAGTGTTCCAAAATAAATTATCAACTGGGGTATCTATTGGAGAATGCAAACAAAATAAATTATGCGATTATATTTTATAAGAAATCTTGGAAAATTAGCCATTGGAAAATTAAACCATTTTTAAAGTTTAATTATTTGAAATTAAAAAAAACATCTAAATTTTCATTTAGTAATAAGAGGCTCCTTCAATGTAATGGATAATCTTCTATTAAATTACGTTGAAGAAATTCTTTTATAAATAATATTTTTACCTGAGTTAATTTGTGTTTTAAAAATATAATATGACATTAAGTATTGGAATTTTATGCGATAGCTTTTATTTTAAAAAATGGCAGGAGGAAATTATTTCCTATATAATAAAACACCCTGAACTGGAATTAAAGCTATTAGTTATAAATGATAAGCAGTCTGATTCAGGTTTCAGATTTAAGAATTTTGGGTATAAACTTTTAACTTATATAGACAGGAAAATTTTTCACGTAAAACATGATGTTTTTACGGTATCTAATAGAGAAGATTTAAAAAACACTACCAATACCCTGTATGTAAAAGGTAGAAAATTAAAATTTGGTGTTGAGTTCCAAAAAGAAGAAGTTGATGAAATCAAAAATTATCATCTGGATGTTCTAATCAGGTTTGGGTTTGGAATTATTAAAGGAGATATTTTAAAAGCTGCTAAATATGGGGCGTGGTCTTTGCATCACGGAGATAATAAAGTAAATAGGGGTGGCCCCCCTGCTTTTTGGGAATTAGTAAATAGGGAGCCAGTTACGGGGATTACTCTTCAACGTCTTTCTGCCGATTTGGACGGAGGTAGTGTGATTCGTAAATCTTTTATCCAAACAAATTCGACTTCCTTCTATCGAAATCAGAATTCAGCATATTGGGCCGGGGTGGAATTATTCACTTCTGCTCTCGAAGATTTATGTAAAGAGAAGTTGGATTTTTCAGAAATCCACAATATAAAAACTTTACCGGAGTCCCCATTTTTCTCCATGTTTTATTCAAATCCACTATATAAGAATCCTACAAATTTAAGAGCACTGAAAATATTTTCATCATTCTGGTCCAGAAGAATCGGAGAGCTTTTTAATGAGAAAGTATTTACTCCAACCTGGTCGATCTCTTATAAATATTTAAAAAATAACAGTATCGAACAATCTTTGTTCCGATATAAAAAGTTAAAAGCTCCTAATGGTTTTGAATGGGCCGATCCATTTGTTGTGGCGAATGTGGATGGATATTATTTGTTTTTTGAAGAACTTGAAACAAAAATAGGCAAAGCGCATATAAGTTATTTAAAATTTGATAATTACGGCCGCCTTAAGTCTTCAATCCCTGTAAAAGTTTTAGAAGAATCATTTCATTTGTCCTATCCTTTTGTTTTTGAAATTAAAGGTCAATATTTTATGATGCCGGAGGCTGCAGGTTCTAATGAAATTTGGATCTATAAATGTGTTGAATTTCCCGATAAATGGGAAAAATATCATAAAATATTTAGCGGTAAGGAATTTTATGATCCAACTTTGTTTTATCATAATAATATGTGGTACTTGTTCGGAACAGAAAAACATAATATAGGGAGTTCCAGGGATCAATATTTGAATATTTATTACTCAAGGGACTTGTTTGGAAATAAATGGACTCCACATCCAGGTAATCCGGTCACAAGGGATGTGCGGGGTGCCAGGCCGGCAGGGAAGATATTTGAATGGAAAGATAGATGGATTCGTCCCGGACAAATTGGTGCACCTAAATATGGATATGGAATTCAATTTAACGAAATCATAAAACTGTCGGAAACGGAGTATGAGGAAATACCGGTTGATTCTATTTTGCCTTTATTTTCTGATGGATTAACTGCTGTACATACAATCAATTTTGAAAAAGGATTTTCTGTTATAGATAGCCAGGGAATATAAATAAAAAGTGAAATGAAGATTATATTACTTATAAATTCGCTTTCTACGGGTGGTGCTGAATTTTCGACACTAACTTTTTATAGTTGGCTAAGAGAAAAAACAAATTCAGAAATAAAAATAGTGTGCTTAAAGAAAGCCGATCCGGAATATGATTTTAAAGAATTTGGATTTGAGACTTTAACTTATCTAAACGGAAGTTCCTTCCCTACCAGGTTAAAGAGTTTCAATTTAATTGTAGAGCAATTCAAGCCTGAAATTGTCCATTCGGTTTTATTTGATGCTAATCTGTTAGGAAGGATTAGCAGATTAATAAAAAGAAATTTCAAACATGTGGAGAGTTTGGTAAATCAAACATATTCTCCTTATAGATTAAATGATCCTAATATTACCAAGTTTAAATTACAGGCTTATAGATTTCTTGATTTTACAACTCAAATATTTGGTGTAGATCATTTTCATTCGAATGGACAAACAGTAGCTGATCACTATTGCGAAAAGTTACACATAAGTCGGTCAAGAATTACCGTTATTCCGAGGGGTAGAAATGCAAACCCATATTTAGAGAATAAAGATGATCTAAAAGGGTTAAGGGGAAAATTAAACCCAAAGGACAGGATTCAGATTATTAATGTTGCCAGGCATGAGTATCAAAAAGCTCAAACAATTCTACTAGATGCTTTGTTTGAATTGAATGAATTAAAAGATCGGTATATTTTTTTGTTGGTGGGTAGAACTGGTGAATGTACGAAGGAAATAAAACATAAAATTCAAACATATCATTTGGAGGAGAATGTTAAAGTTTTGGGACATAGAAAGGATGTTCCCGCTTTACTGGCAAGCTCAAATATATTTGTATTCCCTTCTCGCTTTGAGGGACTTCCGGGAGCCTTAATTGAAGCTGAAGCAGCAGGGTTGCCAATAATATGTTCTGATATTCTCAATAATAGGGAGGTTGTTGAAGAGCATAAGAATGCATTAATTTTTCCAGTTGATAATGCAATTGAATTATCTAAACAGCTTAAAGAATTAATTTTAGATTCCGAAAAGCGCAAAAAGATGGGAGAAGAAAGCTTAATTATTTATCAAAATAATTTCACTTTAGAAGAAGTACATCAAAAAATGAATGATTTATTTAATTCATTAATTAAAAGTTGATTCAGTTCCTTGAAATTATAGACTTTCCCAAATGGTTATTAATTTATTTTTTTATTAAAAAGTATAGGGTCACTAAATCAAATATTAATAGATATGACAATGATTTTGAAATTAAACCATATTGGAAGTCTATTTCGTGGAGGTAAAGAAAGGAATTATCAAAAATTAGAAATAGAGTTATACTGGTTTTAATTATATTGTTTTAGAAATATTTAAATTGTGAATTATTTAGCGATAGGGCCTTTGACTTTAGTGAATTTTGATATTCCTGCTTTTTATCGATAAGGGAAGTCTCAGTAATATAAAGAAAATTTTAATAAATGAAAATCCTCCACCTAATCCAAAAACCCCAAAACCGCGGAGCAGAAATATTCACCTGTCAGCTTTCAAATCATTTAGTTGAATTGGGGCATCAGGTTAAAATTGTCACCCTTTTTGAAGGAGAAGCCATATTACCTTTCCACGGAGCAATTACTTCTTTAAAAGCAACTTCAAATAACAGGTTTCTTGATGTATCTGCCTGGAAGAAATTAGCCGGTATAGTAAAAGAATTCAATCCGGATATAATCCAGGCAAATGCCGGAGACACCCTTAAATATGCAGTTTTCTCCAAAAAATTATTTGGATGGAAAAATCCTGTAATTTCCAGAAATGCAAGTGAGGTTGGTCGTTATTTAAAATCTCCAATTCAAAAAAGCTTAAATTCTTTTTTTTATAAAAATGTGGAGTTTGTTATTTCAGTTTCCAGGGCTTCAGAAAAGGATATTTTAAACCATTTCCCTTTTCTATCAGGAAAGACGGCGATGATTCCGGTAGGATTGGAAAATATTTCAAAAATAGAAGAAATCAGGCTAAAACCTGAGGACAGTCAGCACATCGTTCATGTAGGTGGTTTTAGCTTTGAAAAAAATCATTCCGGACTATTAAGGATCTTTCAATCAGTTTTAAAAAGTAAACTGAATGTTCATCTTCATTTAGTTGGTGACGGCCCTTTGAAGGCTGAAATTGAAGAAGAAGTGGAAAAAATGAATTTGAGACAAAACATTACTTTTTACGGCTTTGTCAATAATCCGCTGTCTTATATTAAAGCTGCGGATGTTTTGGTATTGCCAAGTATAATAGAAGGTCTCCCGGGAGTTCTGCTTGAAGCCATGCTTTGCAAAACGCCGGTAGTTGCATATAACGTAGGTGGAATTTCAGAAATTGTTAGCTCACAAACCGGAAATTTAATAGAAAAGGATGATGAACCAGGCTTTGTAAAAGCAATTTTGGAAACTCTGGAAAATCCAAATATGGATCAAATTGAATCTGCGTACAAGCTGGTAATTAAGGAGTATATGAATGAGGAAATTGCTTTGAAGTTTGTTGAGGTTTATAAGGCTGTGAGGAAGTGATGTTGTGACGAAGTAACGAAGTGATGAAGTAACGAAGTGATGTTGTGATGTTGTATAATACTCTCCAAATTTAGGACAGGAAATTAAGTTGTAATTTAACCCTGTCAATATGAAAACAACGAGAAGAAAATTCAGTGCATCTTTCAAGGCTAAAGTAGCTATTGAGGCGATAAAAGAGCAGACAAGCTTAT